>ERZ773133.291-NODE-291-length-74350-cov-8.002315_pt1 | contig 74350 bp, 65 predicted proteins | sample MGYA00580861_ERZ773133 | MGnify/ENA primary metagenome ERZ773133 (study PRJEB29015, sample SAMEA2737844) | human gut metagenome | biome: human gut; feature: human-associated habitat; material: faeces | place: China | collected 2012 ...
TCTTGGTTGCGCCCGAAATTATCCTTACACGCAAGGGAACTACTGTTTGTTGTTCTTCTTGTCGTAGTGTTTCTGGTAACGGCTCATGAACTTGTCCACACGGCCGGCCGTATCCACGAGCTTCATCTTACCCGTATAGAACGGATGAGAGGTATTGGAAATTTCCATCTTGTACACGGGATAGGTTTCGCCGTCTATCTCGATGGTCTCCTTCGTATTCACCGCCGAACGGGTAATGAATACATGGTCGTTGGACATATCCTTGAATGCCACCAACCGGTAATTCTTGGGATGTATATCTTTTTTCATTTTCCTCGTGTTGTCTAACTGTTACTCTTCCTGTGCAGCTACTACGGAGAAGTGAAGCGTCGCTTTCACATCCCTGTGGAGCTTGACCGTCGCTTCATACTGTCCCACCTGTTTGACGGGTTCTACGGAAATGTTCTTGCGGTCTACTTCCACACTCTGAGCGGCCATCGCTTCGGCCAGGTCTGCGGAGGTCACGGAGCCGAAGATACGCCCCTCCTCCGCCTTGGCGGTGATAACAAGCGCAAGGCCCTCTATCTTCGCTGCGAGCGCCTGTGCGTCGGCAAGTATCTTAGCGTCTTTATGGGCACGCTGTTTCAGGTTCTCGGCCAACACCTTCTTCGCCGATTCGGTAGCTACGGTCGCCAGGCCGCGCGGAAGGAGATAGTTGTTGGCGTAACCAGGCTTTACCGAAACGATGTCGTTGGCATAGCCCAAATTCTCTACGTCTTTTTTCAGAATTACTTCCATGGTCGTCTCTCCTCCTCTTATTATTTCATCAAATCGGTTACGAATGGCAGGATGGCAAGGTGACGGGCACGCTTGACGGCCTGGGCCACTTTCTTCTGGAACTTCTGCGAAGTACCGGTCAGACGGCGGGGCAGAATCTTACCCTGCTCGTTCAGAAACTTCTTGAGAAATTCCGGGTCCTTGTAATCCACATACTTGATACCTGCCTTCTTGAAACGGCAATATTTTTTCTTCCGTACATCTACCGTAACGGGATTGAGATACCTTATCTCCGACTGTTGTGCGTTAGGTGCTGCCATGGTCTATTCCTCCTCTTTCTTTTCGACTGTTTTACCGGCGAGTTTGTTCCTGCGTTTTTCCGAGTATTCCACCGCATACTTGTCCTGACGGAAAGTAAGGAAGCGGATGATACGCTCGTCGCGGCGGTACTGCGTTTCGAGAGCCTCTACGATGGGACCTTCACCCGTAAATTCGAAGAGGAAATAGTATCCGGTGGTCTTCTTCTGAATAGGATACGCGAGTTTTTTCAAGCCCCACGCCTCTTCATTCACGATTTGACCCCCGTTTTCGGTGATAACACCGCGGAATTTGCCTGCGAGCTCTTCGAGCTGCTGGTCCGAAAGGACCGGAGTGGCAATGAAAACGGATTCGTAATTGTTCATAAAATGTGTTGTTTACATTAAGTATATGCAAAATGCGGGTGCAAATATAGGCATTCCATTCCGAAATACAAATACTTGCGGCTGAAAAAATCGCACGGCCCCCTCCCGTCGGGCTGCTTCAGAACCGGTACCCGAACTTGAAGGTCAGGTTATGCGAATAGAGCCTGTAGGGATAGAGATACCGCCACATATATTGATATCTCAGACCGAGATAGATGCGGTCGGCATTCCGGAGCCGGAAAGAGAGCCCCATACCGGGATTGACAAAAGCGAAAAACGGCATGCCGCTCCACGGACTGTACATTCCCCCGATGTCGAACGAAAGGTACGGTGCCACCTTTCCCGCAGGCAGTTCGGCTTCCAGCCGGGCGAAAAAGTCGGTACCGGGAAGCAAATCGCCGACGGGCGTATTCAGTCCGAATCCGAGCCCGACCGTAAAGACTTCCGACAAATGGTAGCCGATTGCATACGACCAGCAGCCCACCCTCAAGAAAAAGGCTGGTCGTAGCCTCCACACCCCAACTATACCTTTTCGTACGCTCCTCGTTCACCATCAGCTAATAAGGACGTATCTGCCCCGACAACGGGAACAATGCGCACACGAACAGGACTGCGAGCAACAATCTCTTCATAATCCATCAGCCGTTAGAGGTAATACGTTCATACACTTCCAGCCACATATAACAACTTATATAAAACAGGATGGTGCGGGGCGACAAATGTCGCCCCGCACCATCCATTCCGTTTCCGTCGGGTGAGCTACCGGTCCGCGCCGAGCAGCTCCTTCAGATACTGCCCCGTATAGCTGCCCTCGGTACGGGCAACATCCTCCGGCGTACCGGACGCTATCACCCGACCGCCCCCGGCTCCCCCTTCGGGACCGATGTCGATGATGTGGTCCGCCGTCTTCACCACATCGAGATTATGCTCTATCACGATGACCGTATTGCCCCGTTCCACCAGTTTGTTGATAACCTCCAGCAACTGACGCACGTCTTCGAAATGCAGCCCCGTCGTGGGTTCGTCAAGGATATAAAGGGTACGACCCGTATCGCGTTTGGCCAGTTCGCTCGCCAGCTTGATACGCTGGCTCTCGCCGCCCGACAGCGTGGTACACGGCTGTCCCAGCTTGAGATAGCCGAGTCCCACCTCTTGAATCGCACGCAGTTTCGTATAGATACCGGGAATATGCTCAAAAAATTCGACGGCCATGTTCACGGTCATGTCGAGCACGTCATTGATGCTTTTCCCCTTGTATTTCACCTCGAGCGTCTCCCGGTTGTAACGTTTCCCGCCGCACGCCTTGCACGTCACGTAAACATCGGGCAGGAAGTTCATTTCAATCGTCTGTACTCCGGCTCCCTTGCACTCTTCGCAGCGTCCCCCCTTCACATTGAAGGAGAAACGTCCCGCCTTGAAACCGCGTGCCTGCGCATCGGGAGTGGCCTCGAAGAGTTTGCGTATATCACCGAAAACATTGGAGTAGGTGGCCGGATTGCTCCGCGGGGTACGTCCTATCGGGGATTGGTCCACGACGACCAGCTTGTCGATATGCTCCAGCCCCTCGATGGAGTCGTATTCGAGCGGCTGGTCGAACGAACGGTAGAGCCGACGGCTGATGGCCGGACGCAGCGTATCGTTCACGATGGTGGACTTGCCGCTGCCGCTGACACCCGTCACGCATATCAGTTCGCCGAGCGGGAACTCGACCGTAACGTTTTTCAGGTTGTTGCCCCGCGCCCCTCTCAGTACGATACGGTTCCCGTTGCCTGCGCGTCTTCTGGAGGGCACTTCGATGCGGCATTCACCGTTCAGGTACCGGGCGGTGATGCTGTCGGACTTCATAATCTCCTCCGGAGTACCCTGCGCCACGATATAGCCGCCTTTCCGCCCGGCAAGCGGCCCGACGTCGATGATATGGTCGGCACTGCGTATCATCTCCTCGTCGTGCTCCACTACGATGACCGAATTGCCAGCGTCCCGGAGCTCCTGAAGGCTTCGGATGAGTTTGCGGTTGTCCCGCTGATGGAGCCCGATGCTCGGCTCGTCCAGAATATAGAGAACGTTCACCAACTTGGAACCTATCTGTGTGGCGAGCCGGATACGCTGGCTCTCGCCGCCCGATAGCGACCGCGACGAACGCGCGAGGGAAAGGTACCCCAATCCCACGTCGATAAGGAAACCGAGCCGCTCGCGTATCTCCTTGAGTATCTCGCGGGCAATGGTCAGCTCCCGTTCGGTCAGCTGCGCAGGCACATCGTCCACCCAGCGCGCGAACTCCTCGATACTCATGGCCGACACTTCGGCAATATTCCTGCCCGCGATACGGAAATGCAGCGCTTCGTCTTTCAGACGTGTTCCGCCGCACACTTCGCACGGACGGCGGACAATGAACTGTCCGGCCCATTTGTTACCCCTGCCGCCGGCCGCATCGTCATCGAGCCGGGAGATGTATTCACCGATACCCTCCCAGCCCACCATACGCGTCCCGCCGTAAGAGGCGAACTCCTGCATATTGATTTTCAACGGTTCCGAGTCGCCGTTCAGGATGGCATTGATACCCTCTTCCGATATGTTCCGTATGGGTTCCTCCAGCGTGAAACCGTAACGGTGCCCCAATGCGGTAAGAATGGCGAACAGCATGTTGTTGGCATACCTGCCGAACGGTTCGATGCCTCCGGCCTTGATGGACTTGCGGGGGTCGGGAATCACTTTTTCCCGGTCGAATACCGCCACCTCGCCCAGGCCGCCGCAATGCGGACAAGCCCCCTGCGGCGAATTGAAGGAGAAGGTGTGCGGTGCAGGGTCGTTGAACGCCACTCCGCTGGTCGGACACATGAGATGACGGCTGTAATAACGCGACGTGTCCCGCTCGTAATCGTACAAGGATATCGTCCCCTTCCCCTGACGCATCGCCTCCTGCAGGCTCTTCATCAGACGCTCCCGCACTCCGTCGTTCACCACAAGACGGTCTACGACGAGGTCTATGTTATGCACCTTGTAACGGTCGAGATGCATGCCGGGCGTGATTTCCCGTATCTCTCCGTCCACACGGGCATAAATGTACCCTTTTTTGGCAAAAGCTTCGAACAGTTCCCGGTAATGCCCCTTGCGGCCGGCCACGACCGGAGCCAGCAGCGCCACTTTCCGGCCGGAGTAACCGTCCATAATCAGGTCGGCTATCTGCGCGTCGGTGTAGTGCACCATCTCCTCGCCCGTCACGGGCGAATAGGCCCGTGCAGCCCGTGCATAGAGCAGACGCAGAAAGTCGTTGATTTCGGTCACCGTCCCCACCGTCGAGCGGGGATTTTTGTTGGTGGTCTTCTGCTCGATGGCCACTACAGGACTGAGCCCCGTTATCTTGTCCACGTCGGGACGCTCCATGGCTCCGACGAACTGCCGCGCATAGGCCGACAACGTTTCCATATAACGCCGCTGCCCCTCGGCATAGATGGTGTCGAATGCGAGCGACGACTTGCCCGACCCGGACAGGCCGGTTATCACCACCAGTTTCCCGCGCGGAATATCGACGTCTATATCCTTCAGATTGTTGGCCCTCGCTCCGAGGACCGATATCATATCGTTTTCCTTCACTTCACAGCTCTCCGTTGCGCCCGCGGCCCGTTCCCTACCGCGCAGCCCTGAAATTTCTGCCGGGCACCTTGACCTTCAGGATGCGACCCTCCTTGTTGTCGTACACATAATCGCGCATCCACGGATTGAGCAACCGCAGCATCTTATAGTTCGTCCCGTAACGGCCTGCCACCTCCGGCCACTTGATGTCGCGTCCGCTCACCTCCACCGTCCGGTAATCGTCCAGCGGCCCGTAGTAATCGTCCCCACGCAGTCGGAACCCGTATGCTTCCGGGTCGGACCCCACGATTTTGAGGGAGAGGATGCGATAAAGGTACCGCATGGTCTCCTGCGGCAGAAAAGTATCGTAATAGTTTTCCGTTCCCTGAATCTCCATGCGGCGGCTCACCCCTGCATTGCCGGCGTTGTAGGCCGCCGCCGCGAGCGTCCAACTGCCGAACCGTTCATAGGCATCGCGCAGGTATGCACAGGCCGCCTCGGTCGATTTCTCGATGTCGTACCGTTCGTCTACCTGAGACCCGACGGCCAATCCGTACTCTCTACCCGTCTTGGGCATGAACTGCCACAGCCCCGCCGCCCCGGCCGGTGAAACCGTTTCCGGATTCAGAGCACTCTCGGCCATGCACAGATATTTGAAATCGTCCGGAATCCCGTTCCGCTCCAATATCGGTTCGATGACGCTGAAGTAGCGCTTCATGTTCAGCAGCGTCCGGAACGTACCGGAATGCATGTACGAGGTCACGAGCAGTTCCCGCTGAAGAGCCTCCCGGACGTCGAAATACTCCAGCGGCACCTCTTCGCCCGCAAAATCCAGCTTCTCGGGCAACGCCGGCAGAGCGATAGCAGAAAACTCCTCTCCCCCCGCCGAGACCTGCGAATAGGAGGGCTGCGAACACCCCGCGAGCAGAACCGCGCATGTCGCCGCATACAAAGTCAATCTTTTCATCGGAATCCCATTGATAAATTAAACGTGTAAAGATACGATTTTATTTCCGCAACTCTTCTGCCGCAACAGTCGGCCGAAGGAAAACGGAACGCGCTACACCGTCAGCGTAAAACGGTCGGCATCCTCCCATGCCCGGAAACGTTCTCGGTAGGCATCGAGCCGCTCGTGGTCGAGTTCGGTACGAATAACGCCCGCTTCGCCCTCCGCCAGCCTGCCCATGACATTGCCGAAGAAATCCACTGCGACGGAATGGCCGTCATAAAAGGCCGACGGGTCGCTGCCCACCCGGTTGATGCCGAGCACGTAGCACTGATTCTCGATGGCCCGCGCCCGAAGCAAGGCATCCCACGCCCCTATCCGGGCCTGCGGCCAGGATGCCGCATAGACAGCCACGTCATAATCCGACCGAGCGCGGCTCCACACGGGGAAACGAAGGTCGTAGCACACCATCGGCAGGATACGGAAACCCTTGTATTCCAATACGACCCTGACGCATCCGGGAGCATACAGCGTATCTTCGCCGCTGAACGAAAAAAGGTGCCGTTTGTCGTACCAATCGATACGCCCGTCCGGAAAGGCGAACACGAACCGGTTGTAGGGCCGTTCTCTGCCGTCGCCTATGATAAGGCTTCCGGCCAGGGCGATACCCGTTTCGGCTGCCGTACAACGCATCCACTCCACCGAAGGCCCCTCCATCGGTTCGGCCAGAGCGGTGTCTGCAGCCATGAATCCCGTGGTGAACATCTCCGGCAGAAAGGCAATATCCGTATCGTGCAGGGCACGTACCAACCGCCCGGCTACGGCCCGATTGGCCGCAGGCTTTCCCCACTCGATATCCATCTGAAGCAATGCTGCCCGCAATACCATCTCCATGAGTTTTCCGCAAAAGTAGGGATTTATGACGACATTGACACCGCCAGGTCCACGATACACCATTCAACTGCGACAAATAAAAATCCTCCGGTATGCGGAAATGCGGGGATTCCGGCTTAACTTTGCAAGAGATAAATCTTCAATCATGCTGCAGGCGGGAAGCTACCACACACTGACGGTAAACAGAATATCCGATTACGGACTCTACCTCGCGGACGAGGAAGGCAACGAAGTGCTGCTTCCCAACCGCTACGTGTCGCTCACTGACCGAATTGGCGACACGAAAGAGGTGTTCGTCTATCACGATACCGAAAACCGGCTGACCGCCACGACCGAACGCCCCTATGCAGCTGCGGGCGAAACGGCTTTTCTCGAAGTGGTGGACAAGAACCTGCACGGCGCATTCCTCGCATGGGGAATAACGGCCAAGGACCTCTTCGTACCCAACTCCAACCAGTCCTTCCGAATGGAACCGGGCAAGCGATACGTGGTATTCGTCTACCGCGACAACCTTTCGGGTCGGGTAGTCGCCACCACGAAACTCAACGGCTTCATCTCCAACGAATCCGTTTCCGTCCGTCCACGGCAGCGGGTGGATATCCTGGTGGCCCGCCGCATTCCGGTCGGTTACCGGGTCGTCGTCGAAAACCGCCATTGGGGCGTATTGTACGACAACCAACTGTTCCGCCCGATACACATCGGCGACAGACTCGAAGGATATGTGAACCGCATCACGGAGGAGGGCCGAATCGACATCAGCCTGCAACGGCAGGGATTCGATGAGGTGAAGGATGCGGCCCGCCGGCTCGCACTCCTCATTGACGAAGCGGGAGGCACCCTCCCCCTGCACGACAAAAGTTCCCCGGAAGAGGTGGCCGCCGTCACGGGCATGAGCAAAAAGGTGTTCAAGCGGGCGCTCGGCCACCTGCTGAGCCACGGAGCGGTGTATACAGAGGATGGAACGATAAAGGCAATAAAAAAGAAAGGGTGACACAATGGCCATACAGAGCGCAGAGCGGGTATCTCAAACGGATGCATCCGACAACTACGTTTTCCAGCGTTCCATGCTGGCCTACTGCAAGGCAGCGGAAATAGTCCACGGCAACGTACTGGAAATAGGAACCGGAAGCGGATACGGCGTATCCGTCATTGCACCGCATGCCGACAGATTCACCACCATAGATAAGACACCTCCCCCGGCCGGCATCCTGCCGGAAGGCGGCAATGTCGAGTTCTGCCGGATGAAGGCGCCTCCCCTAAAGGGAATACAGTCGGGCTGCATGGATTTCGTTCTCTGCTTTCAGGTTATCGAACACATCAGGGACGACTTCGGTACAATAAACGAAATCCGGCGGGTACTCCGACCGGGCGGCAAACTGATAATCACGACTCCCAACAAGGAGATGTCGCTCACGCGCAATCCGTGGCATCTGCGGGAGTACACCGTAGACGAATTCAAGGGACTCATCGGCTGCTACTTCGACGATTACGAGCCGCTCGGCATATACGGCAACGGAAAAGTCATGCAATATTACGAGAACAACCGACAGTCGGTGGAACGCATCATGAAGTTCGACATTCTCAAATTGCAGCAGCACCTGCCCCGATGGATGCTCCGCCTGCCGTACGACATCATGAACCGGCTGAACCGTCGGAAACTCTTGAAAGCCGACCACGAACTGACGAGTTCCATCTGCACCAGTGACTATTTTCTCAAGAAAGCCGACGACAAATGTTTCGACATGTTTTTCGTCGCCACGAAATAACGGCACGGATGCCTGTCCGCAGGAAAAGCACGGCCGGATAAGTGAACTTATCCGGCCGTGCTGCATATCGTCTGTAACGGACGACGGCTACTTCTGCGGCTGAGGCAGGTCCGTCGGGTCTTTCATAATCATATTCTTATCTACGCGGATGTGGACGTTGTTGTCGATTTCCATCAGTACGTAAGCCTCCTTCACCTCCTTTATCTTGCCGTAAATACCGCCGGCGGTGATGACTTTCTGCCCCACCTCGAGCGAATTGCGGAAATTGTTCAGCTCTTTCTGCCGTTTCTGCTGCGGACGTATCATAAAGAACCACATCACGACAAATATCAGAACCATCATTATGATGAAACTGAGACCGCTGCCTCCCTGTGCGGCAGCCTGCTGCAAATAAATCATGTTTAAACTCATCGTCGTATCCTTACTATATTAAAATGTTGTTCTGCAAATGTAAGCCTTTTCAGTGAAATTACAAGACGGAACGTCTGTTTTTCCCTATTCGATGACTGCCTCCAGATAGAATACCAGCGGTTCGCGACGTAACGTGGTAGTCAGCGCCACCCTCTTCAGCAGGTATCCCCGGTAGCCGCGCGAATCGAACGATACACCGAGCGGCGCATACTCACCAGGCGCAACGGGCCGGCGGTCGTATTCGGACACGATACATCCGCAATCGGACTCCGCACTGCTGACGACGAACGGTACATTGCCGCTATTCTTCACGGAAAACTCCTTCACGATGCGTTCTCCTTCCCGAAGCCTGCCCAAATCGAACGTATCCCTGCGGAGGGAGAGAATGGACGAATCGGAGACTTCCAGCACCGTACCCGGAAGATGAGTCGCAGCTCCACGAGAACGGCAGGAGAAACAGCAGGCCGCAAGGCCTCCGGCTAAAAGCAATGCCATGTATCTCCTCCCCACTTTCATCGCGCCGCTGTCCGCTCACTCCATCAGCCCGCGGCCGGTTTTGTTTATCTTTCCCTCGCTGCGGAGCGACTCGACAATCCGGTCGAGCACGCCGTTGATGAAGAGACTACTGCCCGGCGTACTGTAATATTTGGCTATTTCGATATACTCGTCCAGCGTCACTTTGACCGGTATGGAATCAAATCCGACAATCTCGGCCACGGCACATGCGAGGATGATGTTGTCGAGGAACGCAATACGCTCCACATCCCAGTTGGTAGTAAACTTCTCGATATACTCCTGATACTCGTCGAAATGCACGACCGTCTTGCGGAACAGCTCTTTCGTGAAGGAAAGGTCGTCCTCGCTCTTATACTCACGCCGGATGGGCAGGTCGTCCTGCTTCTCCCGGCAGTTCTCCAGGGTACGTACCACCATGATAAGGGCGAAATCTATGTCGTCGCACCACAGGATGGACTGCTCCTCCACGACAGACTCCAACATATCGTTGTTCTGTACCGTCTCGATGTAGAAGTCTTCCACCACGGTCCGGTCGCTTGCATAACCGTGGGTCGGCAACTGCATGTAACGCTTGTAGTATTCGCTTTCGGACATCAGGGTGTAGAGGTGTTTAATGAGCTCCGGATACTGGTTCCACCCCAGCGCCGCTTTTTCAAGCCGTGCATTGAGCGCCGCGCTCTCTTCTATCTGGGCTATCACCCCGTTCTCGACGAAACTCAGATTCGGATGCAGGTCGGAATAGGTGGGCAGCTTCTTGTTGCGCCCGAGCTCAATCCGCTCCTCCGCATAGACCTTCACGTCCGCCACGAGACGGAGCATCTGAAAATAAAGGTCATAGGCCTTGTCTATGCTGCCGACGAGATTTTTCTCCGACGTTATCATGGAGTCGCATCCCGACTTGAAATGCGAATAAAGGGCCTTTATAACTTTTATCCTCAGGAACCTGCGGCTGAACATATCTCTATCGTGGTTTCGTTTAGCGTCGGCAAAGATAATCATTTTTCCATGCAACGGATAAATAACCGCCGTCGATAAGACGTTTTGTGGACAAGAGGCTATCTTTGCGTAAAATTAGACGGACATATGGAATACGACCTCATCATAATCGGCGGCGGGGCTGCCGGACTCATGGCGGCAGGTACCGCCGCCTCGGCCGGAGCGAAAGTAGTCCTGCTGGAAAAGATGGAGAAACCCGCACGCAAAGTACGCATCACGGGCAAGGGACGCTGCAACCTGACGAATATCAGACCCGCCGAAGAGTTCCTCGCAAAGATACAGGCCAACCGGGAGTTCTTCGCCCCTGCCTATGCGGAGTTCGACAACAGGGCACTCGTAAAATTCTTCGAGAGGCTCGGGGTACGGCTCTCCACCGAACAGGGCGGACGCGTATTCCCCAAAAGCGGCAAGGCATGGGATATCGCCGAAGCACTCGTGGAGTGGTGTCGGGAGGCGGGCGTGGAGATAATCTGTCATGCGGCCGTCTGCGAGATACTGCTGCTCGGCAACCGGGTGCGCGGCGTCAATTACAAGACGAAAAAGGGATTCCTCCGACGGGCGGAAGCCCCGGCCATCGTTCTCTGTACGGGAGGCGCCTCCTACCCGGCCACAGGTTCCACGGGTGACGGATACGCTCTGGCCCATGCCCTCGGGCATACCATCGAACCCGTCCGGCCGTCGCTCGTCCCGCTGGAGACCTCCATGCCCGACCGGGAGTTTCTGTACGGACTGCATCTGCGGAACATATCCGCCAAACTTCTTCTGGACGGAACGGCCGTCGCAGAGGAGTTCGGGGAGATGTCCTTTTCGCCGCGCGGCGTAGAGGGGGCCGTCGTACTGCGCATGAGCCGGACAGCCGTAGATGCCCTGATAGAGGGGCACCGGGTAGAGCTGTCTGTCGACCTCAAACCGGCGCTGGACGAGGCCACCCTGCGTGAACGTATCGGACGGGAGACCGGCGAGCTCGGTCCGGAAGCCCCGATGGCCGACCTGCTGCGCCGGCTCGTCCCGAAAGAACTGGTGATGCCGATAGCCAAAGCCGTCGGCGGACATCCGAAACGGCTCCTTCGGCAGGCCGCTCCGGAGATGGCGGAAACATTGATAAGGACACTGAAGGATTTCCGCATTCCTGTCAGCGACTACCGCCCGTTCGAAGAAGCCATAGTCACCGCAGGTGGCATAACGGTCAGTGAAGTCAATCCCGCCACGATGGAGTCGAGGCTGGTACGGGGATTGTATTTCGCAGGGGAAGTGCTCGACCTCGACGCCAACACCGGCGGTTACAACCTCCAGATAGCCTTCTCCACAGGCCGTCTGGCCGGCCGGCTTAAACACGAGGAATAGATGCCAGGAGCGAGAGACTACATCTTCAACGCTTTCATGCACGCAGCCTCCTGTTGCCGGCTACGCCATTTCCGGGGACATGGCGTTCACTCGCCTTTCGCCTACGGTTTGGTTCGGAATATCTACATGAAACGCCGGCACCTCCCTGCAAAAGGCAGCGTCTATTCGGCTCTCCGGAAACATGGCGGTACCGTACGGCAGGCCAGCCTGATACAGGCTCTATACGACTATCTGGCATGCCGGCAATGCTGCATAGACGCAGAACCTGTCGCGGAAAGCCCCGCAAGGGAAGACGGAGGAAGTATGGAGGTTTTCACGACGGCGACGACCGTCGGCAACGAAACGCTGCCCGCCCCCGGGCACATCGTCTGCCTGCTCTCTCCTGCCAAAGGAAAAGCTCGTTACCGCGGGTGTATGAAGGCGGTAAGCAACCACAGAGGAATGAGCATCGATTGTCGGACAGTCATCTTTCTTTTCGGTTCCGACGGCCTGAACAATGAACACATAAAACTCTGAAACGATGAAAATATACACCAAAGGCGGCGACCAAGGGAGTACCTCCCTCATCGGCGGAGAACGCGTCCCGAAATACGACGTCCGGGTGGAGGCCTACGGTTCCATCGACGAACTCTCCGCCCAGACGGCCATGCTCCGGGACATGTTGAACGGTGAGGACGTTACACAGTTCGACGACGACCTGATTGTCATATCGAGACTGCTGATGCACACCGAATCGCTGATGGCCCTTGGGCATGGCAGCGAAGATAAGGTAAAAGACCTCAACGGCGCTGACATCGGATTTCTCGAAAAACGAATCGACGAAATCAGCGCCGTCCTGCCGCCGATAGAGCGGTTCACCCTGCCGGGCGGACACATCGTCGTATCGCAGGCCCACATCTGCCGTACCGTCTGCCGCAGGGCCGAACGCCAGGCCTGTCGCGCTGCCGCGCAGTACCCCGTCTCTTCCAATGCGCTCATGTTCCTGAACAGACTGTCGGACTACTTTTACGTACTCGGACGAAGACTCGCCATGCTCCTCGGCGCAGAGGAAATCCTGTGGGAACCCTGAAGGCCGGCGACAAATGCCCTCTTTACCGGACAGACGCGCAATAAGCCTCCGGGCAAATACGTTACGATAAGGCATAAGACAAAAGCCAAGAAAATCAGTGCCCATTGATGAGAGGGAGTTGCATATTGGAAATTTTTTTATACATTCGCATCCTTGTAGGATTGAGTGACAACTTAAATACAGGCAAATTATGTATTGGACATTAGAACTCGCATCCAAATTGGAAGATGCGCCGTGGCCTGCCACAAAAGACGAATTGATAGATTACGCGGTCCGTTCCGGCGCTCCGCTTGAAGTCATAGAGAACCTGAACGAGATTGAGGACGAGGGCGACATCTACGAAAGCATCGAAGACATCTGGCCTGACTACCCCAGCAAAGACGACTTCTTCTTTAACGAGGAAGAATATTGACGGCTTATAAGTAAGCTAAATTATTAAATTACAGCGCGATAAACAATGAAAATTTGTTTGTCGCGCTGATGTTTTATGGTGTTATATGGTGCGGTTTGTTTGTCTAAATTGCGGTTTTTCTTCTCAAAAACTGGGTTTGTTTGTCTAAAATACATTACCTTTGCTTCTCCTCAGGAATATTGAATTGGGAGGAAAAGCATATGGGAAGACCGAAAAGACTATATCCATTGGGCAAATATCGCCTTCGCACGCCGAAAGTGGTTGACAAGGAAAAAGCCTATCCTGTCGAGTTGGAATACACTTGGAACAGGCAGGTAATCCGTAAGACAACGAATGTCTTTGTCAAGGTTGCGGACTGGAACCAGAACGGTAATCAGGGACGAGGTGAAATACGTGCAAGTCATGGCGGTGAATCCAAACGACTTAACCAGTTATTGCTGGCACGTGTTGAACGTATAGATTCGCTACTTGCCGAATATAACGAAAAACATCCTAATCAGATAACCGTTGATGTCGTATCCGGCTTTCTTGCGGACAAACCTCTTGCGCGTCGTGATCAAGGGAAGGACTTCGTAGAGTTTACATTGGAACGTCTTTCTTCAGACTATGCAAGAAACAGAATCGGAAGGAGCCGGTATGAAAACGGAAAGAGCTGCATGAATATATTCCAGACATTTCTGAGGGCTACCCGACAGGGAACCTATCGTTCTGACAGTATTTATGTAGGCGATATGACTCCGGAGCTGTTAGACAGCTATATATCATGGCGCAGGGAAATCAAGCAGAACAGTGATGCCACTATCAACCACTCTTTGACTCCGATTCTAAAAGCGTGTGCATACGCCTGTGAAATGGGGATGATGGAACCTGCCGTCAATGCAAGGATTCAGGATATGCGCATTGTAACTAAGGTATCGCTTTCTGAAGAAGAAGCAGAGTTTGACGGCAAAAGTCTCAGTAAGGAACAGATGGCGGCATTGCTTGAATATTACAAGACCTGTACAGAACCGCGCAGAAAAGAATTTCTGGAAATGTTCTTCTTTGCGTTCCACGCCTGCGGTCTCCGTGTAGTGGATGTGATGACCCTGCAATGGAAACATATCGACTTCGCAAGGAAAGAGTTGCGGAAGATTATGATAAAGACAAACAAACGACATGTCATACCGCTTACTGAACCTGCATTACATATCTTACAGCAATGGCGGGAAAAACGTGAGGGATGCCGGTATGTGTTCAACCTTGTAAAAGAGACTTTGGATTTGGATGATGCGGAGGCACTGTACAAAGCCCGTAACAATGCCACTAAATGCATTAATCAGTCACTGGCCGTTGTCGGTGAGCAGATCGGCCTTCCGTTCAGTCTCTCGATGCACGCTGCCCGTCACTCGTTTGCGGTTTTTGCGCTGAACAAGGGATTATCCATGTCGGTAGTCAGCCGTCTGCTCGGACATAGCAGCACGGATATTACAGAGAAGGTTTATGCCCGTTTCCTGCCGGAGACGCTGTCGGCGGAGGTGGCAAAACTAAGCGGAGAATTAATCAACTTGACTATATAATCACTGTGAAAAGATAAAGAAACATGATATCATTGCCATTTCGAGTTGCATGTATCCTGATAGCAGGATTCCTTATTGTACTGGCTGTAACCTATATATACAAGTTAAACAGCCGTAAGGTATTCTGGGGTGTAGGGCTCACTGCCATTATCGGTATCCTCATCCTTCTTGGATTAGGGGTGCTTCGTCCATCTTGGGGAACAGAAACCGGCACGGCTGTCATTGTGGGAATCAGTACCGCTATCGGATGTGCAATAACGCTGATATATGCAGCAGAGGACTTGCATCAAAAGAAGCGAATTAAGGGAAAGAAAATCACAGAAACTGAATCTGTGCAAGAAGATATGGTTCCAGATCGCCATAAAGTGACTTTACCGTCTCGGCTTGATACTGAATTGGCAAGAAAGATCTTTGATAAAGCCATTGAAGAAGAATATATCATTATCAACGATGACCATTATGAATGGACTTTGAACAAAGTCCTTCTTGCATATATGTGCGGACGTATCTATTGCGAAGATTATCCTGAAAAAACAATATATGATGAGAAGATGTACTGGATGCCTGGCAGAGTGGAATTATTTCCGGGTACTGAATTAGATAAGTTATTTAACATGAAAGATTTGACCCAATCAAGGCATACTCGAAAAAACAAAGCTGCGCCTACAGGATTTGAGAAAATTGACAAGTTATTTGAGTAGCCAATGTGCTACTCTTTTTTTGTTTGACAAGCAGCAGGTTATAAGCTCATCACCTCCGTGTTATATACAACTCTAACACGATCTCTAACATAGTATCTAATTCATTCTAACACCAAGATTCCTAAGGAGTTTGAACCTTTGCATCGTGCTTTTGGTACGATGTGCACAGTCGTATCATAGCACGTAAACCCGGCTTACAGTCCGAGTGTGCATAAGGAAGGTTAAGCCATAATACGATAAACTATGGCTCAAAAATTAAATGGAGAAAAGAAACTATGCGACCGGGAACTGCTTGAAAAGATTCTCAGCATAGTAGAGAAACAGGAGAAACTGCCGCCTCTGGCTCATGAAAGTGGGCATCGTCTTTATGATAACAAGTCTTTGATGGAGATGTTGAACATTAAAGATAAGTATCTGAAAAAGTTGCGAGACAACGGTTATCTCGGCTACTCGCGTGAAGGTGATAAATACTGGTACACGCAGGAGGATGTGGATCGTTTTCTGCGCCGTTTCCATTATGAAGCTTTCGCTATTGGTGATGAACTTCCCAAACAGGAAGGAGGTGGCTATGTTTGACACCATTCATTTGACCAACATGCTTCGTTCGGAAGTAGAAGACATTCCGGAAACAGGTCTTCCGTTAGATGCCTTCCCGGACAGGATACAGGAGATTATCCTCAATCTTGCCAGATACGAAAATTTCAATGTGGAATATACTGCGTCTATTATTCTTTCCGCTGTTGCTACTGCAATAGGAAATTCTTGTCATATCCGTATAAAGGGCGAGTGGAAAACTTGCCCATCCCTTTATATGATGTTGGTAGGTCGTCCCGGACTTGGAAAGACTCCTCCCCTCGGTTTTATCTATAAGCCGATTAATGAGTATGATGATCGGCTGCATGAGAAATATAACGAGGAATATGACGAATATGAAAGAGCCATGTCAACAGGCAAGCGCGGAAGTGACGGGGAAGAACAACTGCTCAAGAAACCGAATTTTGTAACGACGGTCATTTATGACTCTACCCCGGAGGCGATGATGAATATTCATCAGCATAATCAGCGTGGGATAACATTGGTCGTCGATGAAATCCTGGCTTTGTTCAATTCCGTCAAAAGGTACAACAGCAAAAACAACCTCATTGAAGATCTGCTGACAGCTTATAGCGGACAGCCGTTAAAGATTATCCGCAAATCAGAATCACGTCCTGTTCTAATCAAGAATCCATGTATAAATGTCATCGGTTCAGTACAGACGAATATGCTGCAGGAAGTCTTCCGTGCAGAGTTCCTTGCCAACGGATTGCTTGACCGCTTTCTATTTGCTTATCCAAAAAACAGGAAGATATCCGGATGGAGACGGGAAGAACGGAATACAGCCCGTCCTGACATCATGAATCAATGGAGGACAATAATCAACAGAATCTTAAGCATCCCCTGTATTCTTGATGACAAGGGTACAACGGTCAATCCCCGTATCCTTACAATGTCTGACGATGCGGAAGAATACTTTTATGAATGGTACAATGAAATTATCGATGCTGTAAATGCCATTGAGGATGATGCGGATGTTGAAAGCCGCAAGATGAAACTCAACGGCCATGTAGCACGTCTTGCCCTGTTATTTCAGGTAATGAAATGGGCTACTGACAGTGGAGATATGCAATATATTGAGTGGGATTCCGTAGAATCGGCAATCCGTATGATTGATTATTATGAGGAAACATACCGGAGGATTCAGGAAGCCATTGTCATAAACAGTATCGGCGAAATGAAGGAAGCGTGGCTCTCCCTGCTAGGAGAGAGATTTACTTCCGGGGATGCTGTCATTGCCGGTAGAAAAGTTGATATGTCCCGGCGTACCGTCTATTATGCGCTTGACCAATTATGCCGGCTTAAACACCCTCTTATAGAAAAGCTTCAGCATGGAGTCTATCGCAAACTTATGACAGAAAACACTGATGCACCTTGCACTATTGCACTTTCATCTTGTCAAGATACCGTGCAATCTTCTCAAAGTGCAAAAGTGCAGAGTGCAACCACACTAAAATCAGAGGACCATGAGTGAATACAGATTCCATTTACAGAAATACCTGCACGGAAGTAAGACTACTTGTCCGAACTGTGGTAAAAGCCGATGTTTTGTCAAGTATATTGATGAACAGGGCGTCATTAGCTTTCCCGATAATGTCGGCAAGTGTGATCACGAGAACAGTTGCGGCTATCATTACACACCTAAGGAATACTTCAAGGATAATCCTGATGTGTTGGAAATGAATGAGAAATCTGGTAAGTCACTCCTTTCTGCCCCTTATAAGCCGGCATATAATATTCCGGCTTGTATTATTCCTTCGTATATTTCATCATCTTATGTGTTAAGGAGTTTGTCACATTATTCAATCAACCCCTTATATCAGTATTTCTGTCATGTATTTGGTGAAAATGAGACAAGCAGATTGTTTGAAATGTATCGCATAGGGACGTCTTCAAAATGGGGAGGCGCAACGGTTTTCTGGCAGATAGATATAAATGGACAGGTAAGAACTGGTAAGGTAATGTGCTATAATGCGGAGACAGGACATCGGGTTAAAGAGCCTCAGGCTTTTGTCAGTTGGGCGCACTCTGAATTAAAATTGCAGGATTTCCATTTAAAGCAGTGCCTGTATGGGGAACATCTTCTGAAAAATTCATCATCTCCGGTAATGCTGGTGGAAAGCGAAAAGACCGCTGTTGTAATGAGCCATTTTATCCCCGATTATATATGGTTGGCAACAGGTGGAAAGAACGGTTGTTTCAATAGTGAAGCTATGCAGGTTCTCAAAGGCAGGGAGGTTACTCTCATCCCTGATTTAGGAGCGACCGAACAATGGAAAGAAAAGTCTGCTTTGTTGTCTGGAATATGCAAACGGGTTGTTGTGTCCAATGTTTTGGAATGTACATCCGATGAAGAGCAACGCAGCCAAGGATTGGACATTGCAGACTTCTTTCTGTATTCACCATCAAAGAGACAGATACTCCATCAGATGATACAACGTAATCCAGCATTGCAGTTGCTCATTGATGAACTGGATCTGGAACTTATTGAATAGTAAAGGAACTTGTTCCGAGGATTTATAGAAAGTCCTTAACACAATAAGGACTTTTTGCCTGGCGGCAATAAAATCCGGTCATTGTCCCGCAGAGCGGACTGGCACAAGAGCAAGCTCAAATATTAATCATTTATCAAAAGAATATCCTATATGAACACAGATATTAAACAGGCCATGCATGTCGAAGCCGGGAAGTCATTCGGCACAGCAGAGGCGAATGAAAACGAAAGGCATTGGAATGACGACAAGATTGACAGAAAGAATCAGGATCCGACCAATCACTATGACAAGACCCGAATGAAACTGAATTTCGAGATTGGGCCCGATGGGAAAGTTCATCCGTTAGGCTATCAAGAGAAATCGCTTGAAGTACGTTTGCAGGAACGGTTGACTGAACTGGGCTGGAAACCCTTCAAGCTGGACAGCAAAATTCAACCAAACTGTTGTGCGAAATTTATCTTCGGAGGCAATCATGACCGTACACTTGAGATGGCATTTGGAACCCAAACCGTAAATCTGGACAAGGGTGCAGACAACAGCCATCTCCAGCGATGTCCAGAAATTGAACAATGGGCAAAAGATGTCTATGACTGGTGCGCCAAACGGTACGGACAGGAAAACATAATCGGCTTTCAGGTTCATCTTGATGAGAGCAGCCCGCATATCCATGCCTTGATCGTTCCTGTCGGACAACGAGCCAAAAGCGGACGTGAATGCGTCATGTGGTCGGCTAAGTTTGGCAAGAGCCGCTACGAATACGGACAGATTCTTCGGGAAATGCACACCTCACTCTATGATGAGGTTGGTAGCAAGTATGGGTTGGAGCGTGGTGATAGCATTGTTGGGCGCAATGTTCAGCATTTGCACAAGCGAGACTATATCCGCAAACTTACCAAAGATGCGAAGCAAGCGGAGAAAGCAGTCAAGGGACTTCAATCCATGATGCGACATTTAGAATCAAAGATTTTCAGTTATAACCAACAACTTGAAAAGGCGGAACAGGAACTGGCTTCCGGTAAGATAACTCTCGATAAATATGAAGCACAGAAAACCGATATACAGAAACTCCTTGCCGAATATCAGACCAAACTTGACGACAAGGCCGGCAAGCTCCACGCAAAAGAACTGGAATTGGAACAACTTACAAAAGATGCAGCAAAGGCTCGCTCTGTTGTTCAGCCGTTCCGAAATCACAACGTGGATTTCACTCCACCAAGAATTACAGAGAAAGTACCTGTGTTCGGTACTGACAAATGGGTAGAACGCCAAAATCAGCATATAGAGAAGTCTTTCACCGATATTGTCCGCAAAATAGAATCGCTATACAGGAATGAAGCCGCAAAGCAGGTCGCAGCAGCTCAACAAAATATCCTGGCGGACTTCGGAGAACTCTTCCAGTTGCGAAATGATGTCAAATCTCTCACTGAAAACAACGATATCTTGAAATCCACATTAGAAACAATCCTTGACCAACTCGCAAATCCATCACTCCGCACAAAGATATTTACCATTGCAGATGCTCTTATTGGCGGAACCCCTGTCGCCATCTCCTCCGGTGGCGGTGGAGGTTCCACTTCTGATCTCCCCTGGGACGGCCGCAGACCAGACGAAGAGGAAGAAGCCTATCGGAGAAGGTGCTTGATGTTTGCGATAGGGGTGGTTGTGCAGCAAAAAAGATACAGACCTACAAGAAAAGTATAGATAATCTACAAAATTATGCTATAAATCGCATAGTTGTAATTGAATTTTAATTATATTTGCGTTCAAAGCAATAAAATTTACAGCATGGACGATATGAATAGAATAAAAGTAGTTCTTGTCGAGAAAAAGAGAACAAGTAAATGGCTTGCAGAAATTTTAGGTAAAAACCCTGCGACTATTTCTAAATGGTGTACTAACACCTCTCAACCAGATATTGCGACCCTACGAGATATTGCTCGTGTGCTGGATGTTGACATAAAAGAACTGTTGAATTCAACTAAAATTGAAGATTAGTTTGAAGATGAAGACGTTGAAACAATACATACCGATAGACTCTCGCCATAAATTACTGTTCACTTCGCATTATCCCGAAGGAATGGTATTTACGGATGTGGGAGTATTATTGGCTAATGCTATTGAATCATCACTTCTTGATAGACACCTGCCTATGATAGCAGATGAAGCCATAGAAAAGATTGTCAGTGAGAATGTCAAGCATGACCTTGAAATTGGCGACTACATTGCTATCCGAAATATCGGTATTCTATTTGAGCCCGCACTTCATCTTGATTTGCATGCAAAATTTAGTGCATGGTCAAAATCATATACTTTGATTGTTGAATGTTTAGAAGGAATCATTCAGAACGGTTGTTTCTATTTGGCAGGAGCTATAGATCAACATTACTCTATTAATTTATCAGACATTTCCCATAATATCCATTACGATGAAATATAAAGATTTAATCCAATTTGATCCAATAGATGAGATTATCAAGTTCGGCCAACTTGATAATGAAGACTATCGTGCAAAACTAGTCAAGAACTTTGTTTGTTCTAACTTGTACGAAACACATATCATTCCTCAGATATGTGCTAAACTAGATTTGAATGCTACGACTGAAACTAAAGGTATTCAGATTGTTGGTAACTATGGTACAGGTAAATCACACTTGATGTCGTTATTCTCTATCATAGCTGAGAATGCGGATTATTTGCCTTTACTGCAAAGCCAAAAAGCAAAGGAATGGTTAAAAACCATTGCAGGAAAATACATGGTTTATCGTTTTGAATTGGGTAACAATCAGGAATTATGGGATATTGTATGCTATCAGATTGATAAAGCATTGGCTGCTTGGGGAGTTGATTATTCCATCTCTGAAGATACTACGCCTGCGACCTATTCTGAAAAGCTACAGTTGATGATGGCTGCATTCGAGGAGGTTCACGAAGGTAAAGGTTTCATGTTGGTTATCGACGAGATGCTTTCTTATTTGAAAGGTCGTAGTGAGCCATCAAAACTGAATAGAGATTTGGCTGTGCTTCAAGCATTGGGACAAATGAGTGACCGTACTCATTTCCGTATGGTTTTTGGCGTGCAGGAGTTAATTTATCGTTCTCCTGAATTTCAGTTTGCCAAGGAAATGCTGAGTCATGTCAATGAACGCTATATCGATTTGACCATCCAAAAAGAAGATGTACAATTCATTGTCCAGCAGCGATTGTTGCAGAAGAACGAACATCAAAAGGCACAGATACGTCAGCATCTGTCACAATTTACGGTGATGTTCCCTCATATGAACAATAACTTGGATACATACGTTAATCTTTTCCCTGTTCACCCAAGCTACTTTGAGAATTTCTCTCTTATCCGTATCGGCAAAAGTCAGCGTGAAGTGTTGAAAACACTCTCTCGTAAATTTGCGAGCATTATGGAAGATGACGTTCCGAATTCGGAACCAGGACTTATCTGCTATGATTCTTATTGGCAAGATATGTTGAGTAATGTGGACTTGAAGGCTGATCCAGATGTAAGTAAAGTTAGTGATATTGCCGCATTGATTGACCAAAAGATAGAAGATAATTTCACCAGAGGTTTAGCTCCAAAGAAGAAGTTGGCCCACCGTATTGTATCAGCAGCATCCATCAAGATGTTGCAGGCTGATTTGTCTCACGCTAATGGCGTTACCGCAGATTCTTTGGCAAATGATCTTTGCCATATTGATAGCACTTGTGAGAATTATGACGAGCTTGTTGATTTGGCATTTACTCGTGTGCTTGATTCCATCGTATCCGCTACGATTGGACAATACTTTGAAAAAGGTGAAAGCAATGAATATCATTTGCGTATAGAAGGTGGTGTCAATTATGAACAAAAAGTAAAAGACTATACGCTGCAGATGAGCCCGGAGCAGAAAGATGAATATTTCTTCAAGTTCTTGGCAGAAGTCCTTCCTGTAGAAGGTGACACCTATCGTACTGGCTTTAATATTTGGCCTCACGCTATTGAATGGCAATCTCATAAATGTAATCGTGCAGGCTATATTTTTATGGGTAATCCTAGTAGTCGCTCTACTACCCATCCGCAACAGCACTTCTACATCTATTTTATGCCTATTTTTAATAATGCCGCAAAATCTCGTGGTTCGGAAATAGATAGTGTATATTTCATCATGGATGGCTTGAGTGAAGAGTTCAAACAAAAAGTGACACTTTATGGTTCAGCTCTTTCTCAAGAAGGTAGCGCCAGCAGTGATGAAAAGCCAAAATATAAACTTCTTCGCGAAAAATACTTCAAGGAAGCCCGTAACTTATTCAACGAGCAATTATTGACAAACACACAAGTGGAATATGTTGGAGAGCAACATCCTCTACAAGTTATGCAAGGGGCGCAAGGCGATTCCAAAATTGATATCGTAAGTAATGTAACTTCATTTATCATGGAACAACAGTTTGAAACGGAAAATCCATGTTATCCGAAGTTTACTGCGCTACTTCAACCTCTCACTAAAGAAAACAGAGAGAATATGTTGCGCTCTGCACGCTCTAAAATAGCCAACCCTATGGCAATGAACCGTAATGGAGAGGCCATTCTGATGGGATTGGGATTGTGGGAAGACGGACACCTTTCTACTGAACATTCACAATATGCTCGCAGTCTAAAACAAAAATTAGAATCCAAAGGTGGACAAGTCGTTAATCGCGATGAGATTCTTGAATTGTTTTTTGCAGATACACATGAGTATCTTTCATCGGATTTTCACATTGAATCTGATCTTCAGATGCTTGTTATGGGCACAATGGCTGCTTTGGGAGAAATCGAGATTGTACTCAATGGAGGTAATCGTCTGAATGCAAGTAATATTGCATGTATCAACAATATAGCGCCTCAAGACAATTACTCATTCTCTAATATCTGTCCTCCTAAGGGAATTAATATTCCTTTGATACGTGAACTGATGATAGGTTTCTTGGGTATAGATCGTACGGCAGAATTGGATGTTCCGAACAGCAGCGTGTTTGCCGACCTAAGCAGTAAAGCGAAGAATGTAGAAGATCGTGTAGTTACACTACAGCATCGAATCCATAATGGTTATTCTGCAGCAGGTGTAGAAATCATCAGCGCTGATGAGGCTCGTAGTCTTAATAATGAGTTTGACAGGCTAAAAGGGATGGCCAATCAAATTCAGCGTTATAATTCAAAAGCAAAGATGCGCAATATCGAATGGTCTTTGGATTTAGTGCGCACGACAATGCAGGAAACACGTCAGAAGCTTGAGAAAATAGAGCGAATGCTAAAAGAGTTGAGAGAATTTGACTCTTACATTTCATATCTCCGCACTGCTCTTTCAAATATCAACGAACCAAACTTACGTAAGGATATTTGTGATGCGATAGACAAACTGAAAGATGTGGTAGGAAAAGATGAAGCAGAAAGAAATGCTTATAAAGCAGAATTAGATGCTCTGAAGAATCGCTATGCTGACTGGTATATGGGCGAATATGTAAAAGCTCATGTATGTGAAATGGATTATCAAAAAGTAGAAGCATTAAAAGCAAGTGAAAACTATGCTATTTGCGAAATTGTATCCGAGGCTTCATTTATCAATCCTTCACGATATGAACTTTGGAAGCAGAATCTTGCCATGCTGAAACTGGCTAATCCGCAGGTAACCAAACAGGCAATTTTATCAATGCCTACCTCTATAGATAGTTTCAACCCGACCGTTCAACGAAGCCAGCTTCCTGATGTAGGAGAGTTGAAAGAAGAACTGAATGATATCTATGAGAATTATGTTAACGAATTTTCGGAGGCTTTGGAGGATCCGACTACTCACCGTAATCGAGAACTACTTAATGCTGATGAAAAATCCTTGATTGAACAATTTGAAAGCGAGCAGATAAAACTTAATCGTCAATTTGCGCGTCCATTAATTGAGATAATCAACAAATTGCAGCGAAATTTCACAAAAATAGAAATTTCTCATGACGACATGCTCCGTATCTTCTCGCGCCCTATGACTAAGCAACAAGCCATTGATGCTTTGACTGAGTACATTGAACAGAAGAGCACCGGTCACCGTCCGGAAGATATTCGTATAATCATAAAGTAGTAACTTATGCAAGATAAACCGACATTGTGTTTTGAATATAAGGATCGGCTTATTCCTCTTAATGAAGTCGGAAAAGCCTCAGATGAAACTATAAGTGAGTTCAATACTCTAATAGAGCGATTGAATCTCAAATATAGTTTTGCCCCTTTATTCCATTTGTCGGAAAATGAATGGGATGGCTATCCTATTAAACTTCACTATAAGAATCAGGTTCTCTCTTTAAAAGAATTTGTAGATGAGAATAAACAATTGAGTAAGGATCTGCAACTGCCTAATAGTATTAATGGCTTAGAAAAGAAGCATCAATTGCAATTAGCACAAGTGTCTTTTAGTGGAAATATATCAGAGGAAGACCTTGCCATTTGTATCGAAGTTTCTAGACTGTTTCAAGATGTCTATAATACATTTGCATTAGCCAGATTCTCTTTGCATGAAGGATTCAGAAAACTTCATCTTTATAGTTCAATATCATGGGATAGTGGTGCATTTGGACAGTATTGGATTCGAACCGCATACCTGAATAATGCAATTATTTGGTATAACTCGTGTTTCGATATTCTGTTGCAAACATTATGGATTGCCAAACAGTATTATATCGGGAAAAAGGTAAATAATACAACATTGGTAAAAGAGGATGTAATTCAGAATACTGATATGGTTTTGATTGGATGTAAAAAGATATTTGTTTTAGACAGCTGTATTACAGAATTCTCAAAAAGGGATTCTCGTGAATTTGTAAAGAATAAGGCAAATAGTTTAAAGCATCGAAATGGATTGAGGTATAAAGAATTTAAAGATCCAAATTCGATACTGTTTTTATTAAAGAACTACAATTCTTCAAGCACGGAATCATCCGTTAACATTGAGGATGTTGTATCTAACCTTACCTCTTACCATAAAGATTTTGTGTCTTTAATTGAGGAAGTTAAGGCCATTGTGAGTGAAGAATTTAGAGTAAAATATAATGTAGAAATATAGATATGGGCAATACTGATATGAATCTGTTTAGAGATGAGGAGTTGGAAGAAGTGAAATTGACTCCTGAGAAAGTTATATGTCTTGGTTTGGAATTCGAAAGCGACGATGCACGTCGTGCATACTTCCGTGATGAATTGCGAAAGAAATTGCCTGAACTACGCAAAATTGAAGGATTTCCTATCGGAGAGGATGATGATATTATCAACCTTTCCGAGCCTCCTTATTATACAGCCTGTCCAAATCCATGGCTTAATGATTTCATCGCAGAATGGGAACAAGATAAAGTGGAGTTGGAAAGACAAGGAAAGCGTAGTGCGGAATTTGAAGTAGATGGTCCATATACAGATGGAATAAAAGTCGGTAAAAATAGCGCTATTTATAATGCTCATAGTTATCATACTAAAGTTCCCCATCAAATAATAATGAGGTACATTCTTCATTATACTCAGCCAGGTGATATTATTCTTGATGGGTTTATGGGGACTGGTATGACAGGAGTGGCTGCTACAGCATGTGGTAACCCTGATTCAGAGTCAAAAAATAGCATTGAAAAAGATTACGAGAATGCAGGATATATGACACCAAATTGGGGAGCTCGACATGCGGTTTGTGGCGATTTAAGCCCTTTATGCTTTCATATTTCATCGAATTACAATCATAAAGTAAATTCCAAGAAACTTAGGCTTGTTGTAGATGCTATATTGGTGGCCTTGAATAAAAGATTTTCACATTTTTATGAAATAAAGCCTCCGTATGGAGGTGTTGGTCACATTAATTATATTGTGTGGTCTGAAGTCGTGGCATGTAATAACTGCGGAAAAGAGTTGAATGTACACGATTTATCGTATAATTATAAAACTAAAATCTTGTACGATAAACTTAAATGTCCATATTGTGGTACCGAACAGAAAAGGACGGAGGCTGAAAGCATATTTGAATATGTGCATGATGACTTAAATCATTGCAATTATAAGGAGCTAAAATATGTCCCTTGTTTAATAAATTATTCTGCACAAGGTCGTTATTTTTCGAATGATATTCCTAACACTCAACTTCCGAATTTTGAAGGCTTTGTACCAAATAATACTTTTGGAGAAGGAGATAAATTTGGCGACCCTTATAGAGTAGGGTGTCACACGATTTCTCAAGTATATCCACAAAGAACAAAATATGTATTAGGTTACCTTTATAAACTAATACATGATGATTACAAAGAGTATAAAAAAGAACTGATGTTTATATTTACATCGATGTTACCTAAGTTAACAAAGATGAATAGGTATATGCCACAACATGGTAGTCGTGCATTGGTTGGTCCAATGGCTAATACATTGTACATACCTCCTCAATATGTTGAAAATAATCCTATAGATCAATTTGAATATCAGGCAAACAAAGTTATAAAGGCACTTGAACAATGCAATGAAGGTAATGCTGTACAAGTTTGTTCAGCATCCAGATCTTCATTGCCTGATAATTCTATTGACTATATTTTTACCGATCCGCCATTCGGTGCAAATATTATGTATTCTGAACTTAATACTATTGCCGAGTCGTGGTTAAAGGTAAAAACAAATAATAAAGAGGAGGCAATCTCAAATAAGACACAGCATAAGGGTATTGCAGAATATCAGTCAATCATGATTTCTTGTCTAAAAGAATACTATAGAGTCCTAAAGCCTGGACATTGGATGACTGTTGAGTTCTCTAATACGTCTGCTTCTTTTTGGAATAGTTTACAATATTCTATTCAGTCTGCCGGCTTTATCATATCTGCAGTAACAGATTTAAATAAAGAACGAGGCGGACTACATTCCATGCTAGGACCAACTGCTGTAAAACAGGATTTAGCAATATCATGTTATAAACCAACTGAGGCGTTAATTAATAAAATGTTTAATAGTAATGCAGAGAATCAAGTTTGGGACTTTATACATGATAGACTATCCTCTAAATCTTTAAAATATTGTATAATGGATGGAGACAAACTCCTTCCTATTGCTGAAAGGACTGCAAGAATCTTATATGATCGTTTAATTTCATTCTTTGTTTTAAGAGGCTATAATATTCCTATTAGTTCACAAGATTTTCAAAAAGGTTTGAGAGAACGATATATGGAAATTGACGGTATGTTTTTTACGGCATATCAGGCGGCTGAATATAATAATATGAAAGAAAGAGCTACAGGTGTGGTACCAATGGCACTCTTTATTGGATGTGAAGCAGATGGCATAGAATGGTTAAAGCGCGAGTTGGTTAACCCCAAAACATACCAAGAGATCTACCCTACGTGGATTTCTAATATGGTGGCACCAAAGAAGGGTGATGTTTTGCCGGAACTTATTGTTATTCTTGAAGAGAACTTTATTAAAGATTCCGATGGTAAATGGCGTAATCCTGACCCTGAAAAGGCTGCCGATCTTGAACTTATCCGCGGTAAGAAGATGATGAAAGAATTCAATCTCTACTTGGAACAGGCTCAGAAACCAAAGGCAAAACGCATGAAAGACACTCGTCTGGAAGTACTTCGTTATGGTTTCAAAGAGTGCTACAAGCAGAAAGATTATCAGGCGATCATCACTGTGGGAGATCATATTCAGGAATCGCTCCTGCAAGAAGACGAAGTGCTGTTGCAGTACTACGACATCGCTTCAACCAGAGTGTAGGCTATATTTGTAAACGATAAGATTATTAAGTATGAAGAAATATACAAAACTGAGTGTACAGTGGTTTTATAGCCTATTGGAACGCGGCGAATGTGACATCATGGACTTCAAAGAACAGTTGGAGGATAAGATGTTATTCGGTAAATCATTGAAAAACTTCGCTCCGAAATACGATGAGACCGCTAGAGACGTAGTTGCCTTTGCGAACAACAAGGGCGGATTTCTGTTTATCGGCATTGTAGATGGAACAAAGGAAATTAACAATGATTTCATTTATGACAATGAGAAATTATTTGAACTCATACATCAAGTACAAGACCGCACAGAACCAACAATCACGTTAACTCCACATAAAATCAAGGTAGAAGGAAAAGATTTGCTCGTTCTGGAAGTTCCTTTTTCCTCACAACTCCATCGTACAAGTCGTGGAGAGTTTCTAATCCGCAGCAATGATGGTAATCGTCCTATTGAACCTTATGAGATGGCAACTATCATGTCGGAAAAAGGCCTTATTGTGTATGATCAAAAGGGATGGAGAATATATGGAGACTGGATTGATGAGAATCGTTTGCAGAATCTTCTTGGACTAATTGAAGCAAGGGATCCCAATAGTCCTTATTTGGATAAAACTCGGGAAGATTTTCTCGACTCGCTTGGCATGACCAAAGAGGAAGGCAATGAGGTCCTGCCGACAACAACAGGCATACTCTTCGTCGGCAATCAGAATGCTTTGAAAGAATTGCCATTTTATGAGGTAAAATACATTCATTATTTTGCTGATGGGACGTATAAGCCATATGAATACAAAGGCAACATCATAGAGGTGGCAAAGAACTGCTTTGCACAGCTGAAGGCTGAAATCCGTCAGAAAGAGTATATTTTCGGATTATTCCGAGAATATGTTGAAGACTATTCTGAAATAGTACTTCGAGAATTGCTTATTAATGCGCTTGCTCATAGGAGTTTGAGCAGACAACAAATTATTGAAATCCGTAAGTTCGATGATGGCGGTTATTTGGAAATAGAAAGTCCTGGACCTTTCCCGGAGGGCGTCACCACTGAAAACTATTTACGCAAGACCAATCCACGTAATCCGAATATTATGGATATTTTGCGTGAGATAGGAATGGCAGAGAAAGCCGGAAGTGGTTTCGATAAAGTATTTACTGACCTGCTAAAAAAAGGAAAATCTCTACCTGAACCCGAAGAGACAGAATCATCTGTCATCTTCCGCATAAAGGCAGATGTCGTATCTGAGAAACTTATAGAACTTTCTTTACAATACGAAGGCCAGGAAGGAAGGCCAATGAAACTGGATGAATTATTGATTCTTTCCGAGATTATCAATCACAAACAAGTTAAGGTAGCGGATCTTGCTATGTCTCCAAACATTAGCTCGTATAGGTTACAAGCAATACTTGACAAGCTTCACAGTATGGAATTTATTGAGCCGACTGGCAAGACTTCTGGAAGGGCGTATATACTCCATATTAGCAAACGTTCAAGTATGGGAGACAAGATAGAGTATGTGAATACGAAGAAGCAGGAGAAAGCTAGGCAGAAAGAAGCCATATTGCGTTATTTGGACTCCGTTGGTACGATAAACAATACTGAAGCACGTATACTACTGAAGTTGGAAGAAAAAGATCGATCAAAAGTCTCTCGTTTGTTTTCAGAATTGATAGAAGAAAATGAGATTATGCAAACAGAAGATAGTGTACCTAATAACGTGAAATACAAGCGAATACGAAGATAATTTTGCAGGTTTGTTTGCAGGTTTGTTTGCAGGTTTGTTTGCAGGTTTGTTTGCAAAAAAATAAATTGGAGACAGAGTCCGTCATCGAGTGAACACAATAATGAGTAATGAAGTATAAAGGCAAAAACATAGAGGTAATTGGCAGCAAAATGCTGTTTGGCAAGGAAACACTTTGGATTCATATTCTAGAAGATGATTCCTTTGCACAAGTATTGCGCTCTGATTTGGAGGACGACACGCAAGAGAATTCACGGGACGGAATGTCATACGTGAGGTACATTGCTATTGCTGCCCGTATCAAAGAGGAAATGGCGCAAAAGCGTTTGTTAGCCCCCTATGAAAGTAGCCTTATTCCTCTTCCACACCAAATTTTGGTATTGGAAAAAGTGATGCAAGGTGTGCAGACCCGTTTTATGCTAGCAGATGAAGTCGGTATGGGTAAAACCATCGAGGCCGGATTGATTCTAAAGGAGAAAAAATTACGGGGAGAAATCAAGCGTACACTATTGATTGTTCCCAAATCAGCCATGATACAATGGCAACAGGAGTTGAAAGAACATTTCAATGAGAACTTCTTTATCTACGACAGTGATTTCATTACTGGAATGGCAAAAACATTTGCAAGTTTTGATGCGGAAGAGGAGTTGAACTTTTGGAAACAACATAACCAAATTATTGTATCATTAGATGCCATAAAACCGGTTACACAGCGTCAGGGATGGAGCCAAGACAAGATTAATGAATATAATAAGTATCGTATTGAATCGGTAGTAAATGCTGACTTTGATATGATTATCATTGATGAAGCCCATCGAATGGGAGGAAGTACAGCGCAAGTGTCTAGATATCAACTTGCAGAAACGCTTTGTAATGCTGTGCCGAATGTTTTGCTACTTTCTGCGACTCCACATAGAGGAAAGAGTGACCATTTTCGTCGGGTGCTTCAATTGATGGATGCTGATGCCTTTTCCGGAGAAGGTATGCCGAGTATTGATGAGATCTCACCATACGTAATGCGTTCTGAAAAACGTTATGCCGTGGACTATAATGGGAAGAGACTGTTCCAAAAACGTGAAACCATCCGCTTGGATGTCCCATTGGACGATAGCTTTCATCATTTACAGAAAATGCTTTATGAGCACGTTACAGACTATGTCCGTTATTGTTTTGGACGCGCAAAGAGAGGTGGCCGTAATGCAACAGGACTAGTTATGGTTATGATGCAGAAATTGGCAAGTAGTAGTACAGCTGCTATCATGGCTGCCATGGAAACTCGTTTATGGAGACTGCAAAATGAAGAAATGGCTGATGATATCAGTGATTATGACGAGGAGGGAGCACTGGATTTTGATGAACTCTTAATGAATGAGTATTCTGTTGATATTCAAAACGGTTTCATTAATGAAGAAGATAAATTAAAGGAACTAATTACGGAAGCTCAGTATTGCTTGGCTAATGAGCAAGATGCTAAGGCAACAGCCCTTATTCGAAAAATTAATCACCTGAGAGAAGAGTATGGAGATTCTCAATTAAAAATACTTGTGTTTACGGAGTTCCGAAAGACGCAAGAATATTTAACAAAGCAGATTGAGCAAGCCGGATTAACAACTATCTGCATCAATGGAAGTATGGATTTGCAAGAACGCCAGCGCGCTCTTGCAAAGTTTAAAAATGAGTCCAATGTCATGATTGCTACAGATGCAGCCGGGGAATCGTTGAATATGCAATTTTGCCATATCGTATTCAATTACGATTTGCCATGGAATCCGATGGCGATTGAACAACGAATTGGACGTGTAGACCGTATCGGGCAAAAGAGCCCAGTAATAGCATTCAATATGCTTACAGATAATACAGTAGATACACGCGTATATCAAATTATTGTAGAAAAATTAGATGCAATTTTGCAGGAATTAGGTATTGACAAGACAAGTGACGTATTGGACTCAACCATAGATATGAAACGAGTCAATCATTTGTACATGCAATCATTATTGGATCCTAAAAGATTTGATTTTGCCAGTGATAGTTGGTTATATGAGATTCGGGGCAAATTGAAGGAATATAAATCTACAGAAGGGGCGTTACCGGTATTCAACGAAAAAGATATTAACATTGAGAATGCAGAGGAGATAAAATTCAGCCCATTACCTGTATGGCTTGAAGGGCTAATGGATTTATATACCAAGAGTGTTAATGGCACTATTGACAAGTGCCTGGATGGTGTAACGACCTATACTGTTAAAAATGAAAAAATAACAGCCTTTTTCGATTCAAATAAGAATGGTGATAATCCCGAAGCAGAACATTTTACTCTGCAACATCCGATGATAAAGAGACTTTTGGATGGAATTGACGGCAATTCTCAAACAATGGTTCCTGTTATAGCATCGCATGATGGAGGTGACACACCAGGTTATCTTACGATATGGAAAATATCTGCAAAAAACACCAATGAAACCAAAACAACCTACTCTGCACAATTTATGGCAGACACCGGGAAGGTTTTTGCTCCTTATGGAAATGATGTATGGAACAGGTTGGTACAGGAGAAGAATTGTTTCGGATATTTGAACGAAAGAGAATGTTCAATTGATTTGGAAAATAATCAGCAGTTGAATAACAATCTGCATGGAGTCTTTCATCGGATGGAAAGCGAGATTCAATCGAATCTACAAATTATCGCAGAGAAGAAATTACGCGCTCTGAAATTTGCAGAGCAACGTATATCAAGGATTGGCATTGAAAATATTAAAAGGGCTAAAATGAGCCGACTTTTGAAGGAAAAAGAGGAATGGAACAATGCCTTTGCTCAAGGACGAAGCGTAGTTCCAGATGTAAAACTAATTTTAACAGTGAGAGTCGATGGATGAATTTGTACATAGAATAGTTAAATGTCTGACAACAGAAGCTATGCGTCTTAGTGTGGTCAAGAATCCTGATGGATTTTTGTGCGCAGCTGATACGCAGCAAAAAGTGTTGGATGAAAGTGGTTTGTTGTTATTACCCATCGCATCTGGTATTGAACTTCGTGTACGATATGAACTCGAAGATAAACATTCAGAGAATCATGTATGCTATATTGTAGATAATACTGATGAGATCTTACCGGATATAAAGTCTCATTTATATATTGCACCCACATTTACTATAGCTAAACTAATGCCTGCATGTAATGAGACCGAGCTTCTTCATGCCAAACTAACGTTTGGTATGGCCTCATATATCTTCAATAAAAAGCTAACGCGAAACCTTACAAAGGAAGAAACTCGTTATTTATTGCTAGAGTCAGAGGAATTGTATGGAATAGATCCTCAAGAGATAATTTCAACCTTGAAGGCTATACCATTACAGTGGGAGAAGAATGAAACGATGGAAAGCATATGCATAATTTTGATGAGAGCTATAGAGAAAGGTGCATATAAGGAAATCGAATCGATTATTGAGGAATTGAATGATGATTTTCAAATATTCATCAATAGTAAGTATTTCTCTTTTATCAACTCGTCTTCCATAAAGAAGCCTAAGATGGTACATAAAATTTTACCGCATCTGACTCATGTACATCAAAGGACAGACAAGGTCGCATTACTTGTAGTTGATGGTATGACCTATTGGCAGTATCTGATATTGGATAAAGCTCTTAATGAGGAAGGAATTAAAACGCAAAAAGATATTACTTTTGCTTGGTTGCCGTCAATTACAAAACTATCAAGACAGGCTATCTTTCGTGGAGAAGCACCAAGAATGGATTATAGGCAATCTCCTACTGATGAGAGTCGACTTTGGGTGGATTATTGGACATCATCTCAAAGACAAGTTTCCAAACGTATGCAAGACTATGAAGTTGAATATACTCATGGAGGTTTGAGTGTAGGAAATGACAACTTAAGTCGTTTGGCTTTTGTGGATGTCAGTCTTGATGAGAAAATGCATTCTCTGGATAATAATAAAGACTTGTTTGTTTTGACGAAGAATTGGACGGAAGAATTTGCTAATGATATAAAAGCTTTGCACGAACAAGGTTATCAAATATATATCACAACAGATCATGGTAATGTGCTAGCTAATCCTTGGCGTTTACTTAATTCGCAAGAAAGAACGTACTTGTATGAAAAAGAAAGTCGTGGTAAGCGGCATCTTATCTATAATAATATAGAGCACTTACATGATTTTTTGCAGTCAAATCAGGAAATTAACAGTCAATTATTTGTCCATGATAATTGGGCGGTTTGGCGCAATACAAAGAGTTTCAATAATAAAGATAGTATAACTCATGGCGGTGCTCACTTCTTGGAGGTGGTAATCCCTTTTGTTAAAATTGAAAAGAAATAAATATGGAAAAGAGAGTGGGGATCAATCAACGTATAAGTATCAGTGTTATTGAGATGGCTATGAAGGCTGCACTTGATGGTTGCTTTACACCAGAATATGCTGCAGCTCTCGCTTCAGGAGAATTCCAAGGGGAAAATCGCATTAATAAAGCTCGTAGCATTATTGGTAAATTAACACTGCGTAATCCTTTGTTTCCATATATTGAAGCAAATAGGCAGGAATATATGGCAGCTACCAAATATAAAGGAGACCGGGCTATCATTTTTACGGCTCTCATTAATGCCGCCTATACTTTCGGATATGATTCACTGACAATACTAGGCAATTTTTTTCATGTACAGGAGGAAGTATCAACTCCCTTACTATTGAACAGAATGTCCTCAATATATGCCAGCAACCGTTCCTTACCTAACGGAATTTATTGTATCATGCCTATGTTCATTGAAGCTGGTTTGCTTAATCGTCCTCAAATAGGTGTATATACAAAGAATGACATTGAGATTGTAACGCCTTTTGCTCGTGAACTTTATAAAAAGTCGTTCTTCGTGAATAATCCTATGCTCAATGAAGATGACTATGATTACTCAGAACACCCTTATTTTGAGTTTGTGTGATTGTTATTTTGTCAACTAAACCTCATTTGCAGTTTTGATTATAATAGATGAATACTTTTAATTAATATGCAACCGATATATATAGATTTACATATTCATACTTACCCCGATGCAGCTCATCCTACACCAGGATATGATGTTGCTACTTTAGTGAGAAAAATTAAAGAATATAATGGAGATGAACCGTTCCTGATAAGCTTCACCGATCACAACACCATCAACAAGGAAGCGTACCTGGCTGCCAAGGCAGTCGGGGTGAACCTGCTGCTGGGTGCAGAACTACACATCAAGAACCACGATGATGTAGAGGCGTTCCACTGCCACATTTATTTTAATCTGGATGTAACAGAGGAGAATATTAAGGCGCTGAACGACATCTTGGATAAACTGTACACAAACAAACTGCCATGCAAAACCGAGCAGTCAATACCCGATATACAAAAAGTAATCAATGCTTTCGATCCATTTGAATTTATGCTACTGCCACATGCAGGGCAGAGGCACGGACAGTTTAATTACTCGCTGCATGAGGGTGAACAGGTGGATAACGCCATCAGCCGCAGTATTTACTACAACCAGTTTGACGGCTTTACCGCACGTGAGGACAAGGGACTGGAAGCTACACGAGAGTATTTTGCCAAACTGGGCATAGCGGAGTTTGTGAACCTGCTGACCTGCTCGGACAACTATGTTCCTAGCCGCTATCCTGAGCCTAAATCAAGCGAGGCTTCGCCTTTTGTGCCTACGTGGATGATAGCCGAACCGACATACGACGGCGTGAGATTGTCACTCTCGGAGAGTTCGAGACTGTTCTACCAGAAGGAGAAGCCGCAGATACAATGCGACCACATAAGTAAGGTAAAGTTGTCAAACGAGTTGATAGATATTGACGTGGAACTAACAGAAGGACTTAATGTGGTGATAGGAGGCTCGTCATCTGGCAAAACGCTGTTTGTGGACTCGCTGAACAAGTTCTTTGAACAGGATTTACAACATTCGGAATATGCTAAGTTCAAGGTGGATAACATAGAGGTAACGAACCCATCGGAAATTCATCCGTACTACATTCACCAAAACTTTATAGCAGATTTGGTGAACAGGAATGATGAGGCCTCGATAGACGAGATTCCCATCTTAAAGAAAGCATTTCCGAGCGATGACAACGTGAAGCGACAAATCAGCAAAACGCTGGCAGACTTGAAACGCATAGTGGACGAGATGCTACTCTGCGTGGAAAACATTGAGAAGATAGAGCGTTGGCTGAAGGACATTCCACATCCAGGCAAACTGATTACGAAGGGTAAAGTTGAGGGAAACATTTTCCAGCCACTGATGCCCAAAAATGATGAAGAGGAGAGATGCGCCTATCCAGAGGAGGAGTACAATGCCGATGTTGAAGATATGATGGAGTTGGAAAAGTTTGTAAACGAGAATCCGTTTACAAGCAATATCAGTAAGGAGGTAGAGGTTATACTGAAGGAACTCGCTAAAGCTAGAAGGGGCGCTGTGCTATTTGAAAATGTGGCAGCACTGATAGCGACGCGCAAGGATGAGAAGGACGAAGAACTGCAAACGAGGCAGGGACAGAACCAGAGTAACTTGCAAAACCGCAGGAAACTGATGCAGCACCTCCATGAGTACGTGAAATACAGCCGCAGTTTTGCTGAACAGAAAGTGAAACTAACTGAGATGAACAGGTCGTTTACCACCAAGGAGGTGAATGCCACTGGACACACGCTGTACATTGAAAACACATTCAAGTTTAACGAAGAAGTGCTGATGGAGGTGCTGAACAAGTATCTGAATCACCACTTCAGGAATATGAACGATGTGATGCCGGAGAATATGTACCAGACGAAGTTCAAACAACGTCCGAGGGTGAACTCATATAAGGAATTGGGCGACTTTATCTATGAATACCTACGGAAAAATGACCATACGTCGTATAAAATTGTGTCTTCTGACGGCAGGAATTTTTACGAAATGAGCCCCGGCTGGAAGTCGGCCATTCTGCTAGACTTGATACTAGGCTATGATGGTGGCAATTCGCCTATCATTATTGATCAGCCAGAAGACAATCTGGCAGTGAAGTATATCAACGAGGCGCTGGTTCAAACCATCAAAAAGGTGAAGTACAGGAAACAAGTGATACTAGTGAGCCACAACGCCACCATTCCAATGATGGCTGATGCGCAGACCATTGTGCTCTGCAAGAACGACGGGAAGAAAATCACAATCCGTTCTGCCTCGCTAGAAGGTCGGATTGGGAAAGAGAAGGTGCTAGACCTGATTGCAGACCAGACCGACGGTGGCAAGGCATCGATTAAGAAAAGAGTAAAAAAGTATAATTTGAAAAAGTTTAATTAAACAACATGAAGCTAATATTCAAAAAGAATGAAAAGGATGATGTGGAAGTAACTATGTTCAAAGGAACTATGGGAATCCCATTTTCCTATATCGAGATGATAAAATGTCTAATAGCAGGAGAGTCATTAGACAGCGACTTTCATGAGAGTATTACAGAGGACGAAAAAGTTCAAATAGAAGAAGTGTTAAAAGAGATAGAAACCATTGCTTGTCCAAAGGAGGATGAGCCTGAGCAGCAAGAGAACAATGAAATAGATTTTTAGTTTGTTTGTCCAAATTTTCCTCCCATCGCCCCAGCCCGTTTCAGATGGTGCAGTTTGTTTGCGCAAATTTCAGTAATTACGACATAATGTGTTGATAATCAATGTGGATAAATTTCTTCAACGAGGAGGAATATTGATTATATAAAGCTGACACTTGCTCGTTGATTGGCAGAGAAACGAACAAATGTGCCCGACACAGTGTGTCGGGCACATTTTATTTAGGCAGTTTCACGACTACGAAGCTAACGAACAAGTACATAATTAAGACGGCGCAAAAAGCCTTCCAAAAGCCGAAAGGGCTATCGGGCTGTACAAAGCACCCGCTACAAGCGTCACCGGAAGACATATCCCATCACACGTCATCGGCAGGATTTAAGATATCGGTGCATTTTTGTAAAAGCGCATGATTTCGGCACATCGAACACACAGGCAGCTAATTGACGTGTTTTCGGTAAATATGTATGATACGGAATCGAGGCAGGCAGCACTTGCCATTGAGGGCGTAAACGGGGAGACGGAGGATATTGATATAGTTGAGTTACTCCTCAAAACACTTGGAAAAGGAGAAATTCTCCCGTATGGCATCGGAAATATCGTAGTCATCGAGTTGGCCAAATTCGATGTCCGACACCCGGACATTGGTATGCCGCTCTGCCGGATGGGCCAACGTCAGATTTCTGGCGTAATTCTCCCGAACATTGTGTCTGGTCAGGAATGTGGAATATTCGGCTCCTTTATCCGATGCGAGCAGACATGGAAAGCCCGCAGCACCGGCTTCGAGAAGAACTTGCCCGACTCCTGCAACAAAAAGGTATCTGTCCGCATTCTTCTTCAGAAATTCCCTTGTGTTGATGGCTCCGGGGGCAAACACGTCGGGGCGCAGGGTATATCGGCGTTTCAGTCTCTTGGTCGTGGAGCTGTTCTCAGACATCCCCGCAATCTCGAAAGGAATATTGCGGGTGGCACAGAACTCGATGGCTGCACACAGTCGCATGAACTTGTCTTTCTGCAGTCGGCTTATGATAAGAGCCTTACGCTGACCGCAATAGTTCCACACCGGCACTCCGGCATCTATTCCGTTGGGCAAAGTCAGATGGTATCCGAGATTTGCGTAATCAATGGTGAACAGACGGTCAGAAATGCCTATTCTGTAATCCAAACTCTGGAGCCTCGATGTATCCATCCCGATAATTTCACCGTGTACGACGCAGCCATGGGTATAAACAGAAGGTAACACGAGCTATGGAATGACTTAAACTTTCGTTTTCTGAAATTCTTTTTAGCAACAGGTGCCGGTACCGCCAATTATTCGCCGGCGGCCTAACCGTTGCTGCGCGATTTTCTTCCGGGAAAAAGGAAGGGCGGCCCGAAAAGCCGCCCTTTGTTCCTTTCGTTCCGACGGAAACGGATACCGCTACCTTTTGGCAAGGTCGTGGTCTACACAGTAGAGACCGTGCACGCCGAATACATTGAACTTGTCGAGAATGGCCTGCGCATTCTCCTCCTCCTCGACTTGTTCGTTCACGAACCACCGGAGGAACTCCTGCGTAGCCTTGTCGTTTTCGGCTATCGCCACGTCCATCAGATTATCGATAAGTTCCGAAACATGGCATTCGTGTTTGTACACATGCTCGAACACGGCCTTGGGTTCCGCCCAGGTACCGGGAACGGCGTCTATCGGGCTTATCTTCATCTCTCCGCCGCGCGTAACGCCGAACTCGATGAGTTTGTTGGCATGCTCCAGCTCCTCTTCGGCCTGTTTCTTCATCCAATGAGCGCAGCCGGCCAACCCCATGCTCTGGAAATAGATTGCCATCGACGAGTAAAGGTTCGCAGACCACATCTCCGCCTTTATCTGTTCATTGAACGCATCGGTAAGTCTTTTCGTAAATTTCATAACGCTCTGTTTTATGATTGATAACTTTTTCCGGGACAAATATAATGAACATTACCAGAACATGTCCGCCGGTTGAAATAATCATTTTTTATACGCCTATCACATCCTTTTATATTCCGGCCGTTCCGAACAATACTCCGTCATTTACCAAACGCACTGCTACCGACAGTCCCCCGAACGAAGCCTTTTCGGAGGCGACCTGCGGCCGGGTCATCCAGCGACAAAAAACGAACGGACAAAACATCTTTCCCGGAAAAGCGTTACCTTTGCACAAACATCAGATGATATGATGATGGAGAATCCGGCCATACGGAAAAAATCGCTGGCTGAAGAGTTGGCGGCACGACTCCAGGAACAGATTGCCGCAGGCACTTTCGGCATCGGAGAGAAACTTCCCCCCGAACCGGAACTGATGCGCATCTTCGGAGTCGGCCGTTCCACGGTACGCGAAGCCGTCCGGATACTCTCCGACATGGGGCTCCTCCGGGTACGTCAGGGAGCCGGGACATTCGTCGTAAGCCGGAACGCACCGGACCTCATGACGCAGCGCCTGAAACGGGCCGACATCCGGGAGCTGGACGAAGTACGGCGAATCCTCGAAGCGGCCATCGTCGAAAAGGCCGCTGAAAGGTATACAGAGCAGGATGCCTTCAGAATGAAGGCCTACCTGTCCGAACGGAAAGAGGCGGCCGAAACGGGCCGGCTGGAACAGTGCATAGACGCCGACGTGAACTTCCACGCGACTATAGCCGAAGCGACGCACAACGAAATTCTGAGCGAACTCTACCGGGCGACCGCAATCCATCTGCGGGACGGCTTCAAACGTATCTATGCGGATACGGGCTACCTGCTCGCATCGCAGCCCTCCCACGACCGGCTGGCCGCCTTCATCCTGGCACACGACACCCGAAACGCTCTGAAAACGATACGTATCATTCTGGAGGAACCGTAATGCCATGAATCCCGCAACCAGACATCTTTCCGCTCCGGCATGTGCACCGACAGGGAGCGCTACCGTGTACCCGATACTCTTCATGGTCAGCACCGCACACCTGCTCAACGACATGATGCAATCGGTAATACCGGCTGTCTACCCTCTCCTCAAAGATAATTTCGGCTTCACTTTCACCCAGATAGGCATCATCACGCTGGTGTTTCAGATGACCTCCTCGCTCCTGCAGCCCCTCATGGGACGTTACGCCGACCTGCACCCGAGACCCTACTCGCTGGCTGTGGGGATGTGCTTCACCCTCACCGGACTGCTCACGCTCGCAACGGCACACGGCTTTCTCTCCATCCTGCTCGCCGTCGCGCTTATCGGTTGGGGTTCGTCGGTCTTCCATCCCGAATCGTCGCGCGTCGCCCAACTCGCCTCGGGCGGGCGGAAAGGGTTGGCCCAATCCATCTTTCAGGTCGGCGGCAATGCGGGGAGCGCCATGGGACCGCTGTTGGCCGCACTCATCGTCATTCCCTTCGGGCAAACCTCCATCGGATGGTTCGCCCTCGCCGCTTTGCTCGCCATTCTGCTGCTGAAACGCATCGGCGACTGGTACAAGGGAGAACTCGTGGCCGCACCGTACCGTACGGCGGCTACGGCATCCCGGCCATACGAACTGCCCAAACGGAAAGTACGCACCGCCATGGTCATCCTGACGGTACTCGTATTCTCCAAATACTTCTATATCGCCTGCATGACGAACTACTTCACCTTCTTTCTCATGGACAAGTTCGCCGTTTCGGTACAGGATGCACAATACTGCCTGTTCGGGTTCCTCGCCGCATCGGCGGCAGGCACGGTCATCGGCGGCCCGCTGGGCGACCGTTTCGGAAGAAAGTATGTGATATGGGGCTCCATTCTGGGAGCAGCCCCCTTCGCCCTGCTGCTGCCCTATGCCAATCTGTCCGGGACAATCGCGCTTGCGGTCATCATCGGGTTCGTCATCTCATCGGCTTTCTCGGCCATCCTCGTCTATGCGACCGACCTAATGCCCGGCAAGGTAGGACTGGTGTCCGGTATCTTCTTCGGACTCATGTTCGGACTGGGCGGCATCGGTTCCGCCTTCTTCGGGTGGCTAGCCGACCGGACGAATATCGAATTCATCTTCCGCGTCAGTACCCTGCTGCCGTTGCTCGGCGTCATCACCGGCTTCCTGCCGAACATCGAAAAGAGACGCAAACCATGAACAAAACACAAACAAATAAGACTGCCATGACGAAAACCGATTTCACACCGACAACACCACCCTTGGCCCGGCCCGTGCACTATACCTGCCGCTATCAATCACCGCTGGGAGGCATCACGATTGCCGCCGACAGCGAAGGGCTGACCGGTCTTTGGTTCGACGGACAGAAATATTTTGCCGCTACGCTCTCCCCTGCCTGCGAATCCCGGCCTCTGCCGCTTTTTGAAGAGACGAGGAGGTGGCTTGACCTTTATTTCAGCGGGAAGAATCCCGGATACCTGCCGCCGCTCCACCTCACAGGGACGCCTTTCCGCATGGCCGTATGGGAAATCCTGTGCAGTATCCCGTACGGACAGACCGTTACATACGGCGAAATCGCCCGGAAGGTCGCACGGCAAAACGGAAAGACCGCCCTGTCGGCGCAAGCTGTAGGCAACGCGGTGGGGCACAATCCGGTCAGCATCATCGTACCCTGCCACCGGGTCATAGGCAGCAACGGCAGCCTGACGGGTTATGCAGGCGGTATTGCACGGAAAACGGCGCTTCTTACACTCGAACAGGCGGATTTGACCGGAACCTTCGTTCCCCGCAAAGGTACTGCCCTGTAAACCGGACAGCTCCGCTTCCGGCTGCCCGGCCGTCGAGAAAATACTCGCAGCGACCGCAGTGAGAAAGGGCTATGCGGGCTGGTCGCCGGAAGCCGTAGTCAGATATATCGAATCTCTGTATTCCGAAGGCGACATGCCGGTCTGGCGGCGAAAATAACGGCTGAGTGCCGACTGGTTCCGGAAGCCGAGCTCCTTGACCAGCTCTTTGATATCGACATTGGCGTTACGGAGCAGGGCCTTCATCTCGATGATGACGAAATCGGCGATGCACTGCCGCGCCGAACGTCCCGTCACCTGCGTCGCTATCAAGGTCAGGTACTTGGGCGTTATGCACAGCTTGTCGGCATAGAACGAAACTTCGCGGGCCGTCTTGTAATACTCGGCGATAAGCATAGAGAAATTGAAAATAATCTGCTCCTTATGGGTGAAATTATACAGTTTGTGCACCTGTGGATTCTCCCGGTAATCGACATACAAATCCCAGAAGAAGGAGCGCAGCAGATGGATGGAGGTTTCCCGTCTGTATGCGGGCTTCTTATGCTCCATCCTGAAGTTCAGCGAATCGCACCATAAATTATAACGCCGCACTTCGTTTTCCGTAAAATGGAAACAGAAATGTTTCCGCATATAGAAGTAGAAATCGGGCGTCATCCGGCATACACCGCTCATGATATCCATGAAAAGCACCCGGTCCACCTTGAAAAACCGCATGGAAAAATCGGCGCTCCTGTCGTGCAGCGACGCGAACTGCAGGGGCAGTATCACGACCATGTCGTCGCAGTACACCCGACTCGAATAGTCGAACAGTTCGATGACGGCACTTCCGCCGGTGCAGAGTCCGACCATCCCCTCGGCCAGATAGGTCGGTTCAGTACCTATGGGCAACCGCGAAAGGTCCTCTAAAATAATATGGGAAGTATGAGTGGCAACACGTTTATCAATACCGGAATTCATAGGTTAAGTTAGGTCAGGTCAGGGAAAGGTTTTACGGTATAATGATGTAAAGGTAAATATTTGATATGCCCCTTTTGGAATCTTCTCCCAAAATGGACGCTATATTAGAAATAAAGACAACAAATACGTTCTTTCTCCCCGAAGGATGTTAAGCAGATAAACGATATTGAATAGCATCACCGTGTACGCCATGCATTCCGGAATCCCCACGGTCACCATCTTCCGGCCGGAAAGGCACCGCTGCATGTCCTCCGTTCATACCGCCGGGCCTCCCGATTCCGCTACGGAACCCGATTACCGTAATTACGGATACTATTCCGGTCGTTTCCGGCGGAAACCGGCCCGTATTTTGACGGATTTAAAGTCATTATAACCGAAAATGACGACCCAAATGAAAGCGGCTCTGATTTTCAAGGCAGGAGAGCTCTATGAACTCGGTTGCAATTCGTCCCAAGCGGTTTGCGGAGCACTGGCTGGACACTACGGCCTCGACCAGGAAACCGCATTCAGAATGGCTTCCTCTTTCGGCGACGGCACCAGTCGTCTGAGAGGAACCTGCGGGGCAGCCGACGCCCTTGTGATAATGGCGGGATTCGAGAAAGATACCAGCATACCGGGCGATACCGGAACACGCGAAGAGAACTATCGTATGGTCAGGGAACTCGTGGCGGAATTCAAACGGCGCCATGGTTCGGTATTCTGTGCCACACTGTGCGGACCGGCCGGCAAAGACCGGAAGCGCTGCCGGAAGCTCGTCGAAAGCGCAGTCGAAATCTACGCCGACTACCTCGGTTGGCAGTGACCGCCCTACGGCGAGCAGCCCCGGAACGGGCCACAACGACCGCAATAATTCAAATTGTCACAACAAAAATTTCCCCTTGGATCGCCCCTGTTATTCTATCGTTGAATCGGAGGCCAAATACCGGTATGTTCAGCCTCGAAGAAGGCAAAATCATCCGGAACTTCCCAGATAAAGTCCCGGAATGACACAATACCCTGTATCAATCCAAGAAACGCCGTACCTTTATTATGAATTTTTGAAGAACGTATTTAGCCCCAACTTAGGTAGATGCATGGTAAATGTATTCAATATACTGAACCGGTATTCGCTTTCATATTTCCATCAACCGTCCGGTCCTTCGGCCCATTGGCGTACCCCTGCCCGGACGCACGATACCGGGTACACTTGTGCCGAAAACCGGCAAAACCCACACCGGTCCGTACACCGCACGGATACAGGCTGCCTCGCCGGCAAGAAGATTCACTGCCTCCGCTTCACAGGTTCCCCTTTCCGGTAATATCCGCCTGTACCAATTCTCTTACCGACTACTAACGGAATTATTCGCCATGAACAAGATACTTATTATAGAAGACGACGCCGCATACGGCCTGACCATATCGAACTGGGCAAAGAAAAACGGTTACGAACCCACGCACTGCATGACGATGGAGTTGGCCAAGAAAGAGATACTGCGGCAGAATTTCCGCATCGCCCTGACCGACCTGCGGCTCCCCGACGGCGACGGTATCATGCTGTTGGCCTGGATAAAGGACAAACGTCCCGACGTACAGGTCATCGTGATGACCAGCTATGCCGAGATACAGAGTGCCGTGTCGGCCATCAAGCTGGGTGCCTTCGACTATCTGGAGAAGCCGGTGAATCCGAGGATACTCAAGGAAAAAATCGAACAGGCCATGCAAAATGCACCGCTACCCTCGCCGCGGGTCTCCGTATCGCAGAAAAAACAGCGGGACGGAGACGAAGACAGGGACGGAAACCGGGTCGGCAACATCGTCTACGGAGAGAGCCCGGCCTCGAAACAACTGTACGATTACATCCGGATTGTAGCCCCCACGAACATGTCGGTCCTCATCGTCGGCGAGAGCGGGACGGGCAAGGAACATGCCGCCCACATGATACACGAATACAGTCCGCGCAGTGCGGCCCCCTTCATCGCGGTAGACTGCGGCAGCCTTTCGCGGGAGCTTGCCCCCAGCGAACTGTTCGGCCACCTGAAAGGAGCATTCACATCGGCTGTCGCCAACAAGAAAGGGGTATTCGAAGTAGCGAACGGAGGTACCGTATTTCTCGATGAAGTAGGCAACCTTCCCTACGACGTACAGATACAGTTGCTGCGCGCCCTGCAGGAGCGTAAGATACGCCCGGTCGGCGCAGCCAACGATATCACTATCGACGTACGCATCATCGTTGCCACCAACGAAAATCTCGAAGCGGCCATTGCGGCCGGACGGTTTCGGGAAGACCTGTACCACCGACTTGATGAATTCATGCTGCGAATGCCTCCCCTGCGGGAACGGCACGGCGACCTGCCGCGATACGTGGAACATTTCCTGGAAAACGCCAACCAGGAACTGAATAAGAATATCAAAGGATTCAGCCGGGATGCGATGGCCGCCATGGAACATTATGCCTGGAAAGGAAACCTGCGGGAACTGCGGAATGTCGTCCGCCGTGCCGTACTCTTCGCCAGCGGAGACGAAGTGACGTTACAGAACCTCCCCTCCTCCATGCTGGAATCGATAGCCCGGAGCGACACTCCGGTCCATGTCTGAAAGAAAGACTGTCCCCTTCCCAACGGACGGTCTTCGGGCGGTTTTTCGGAACGCCCGACCGTCCTCAGGAAGCCGGATATTCCCGTTCGATAAGGTTCAGCACCTCCTTTGCGAGTTCGAGCAGGCGGTGCATCTCTTCCCTCCAACCGGGATAGTCTTCCGCCGGACGACCGCGCATGGAGTCCATCTTTTTCAGTAAATCCCCGGCCTCTATGGCCCCTATCTGAAGAAACATGGGGAGCATCTTGTGGCATAACGCCTGCGCCCGCCCGAAATCCTGCTCCTCCGTCGCCCTCTCAAGCGCTGCCATATTCTCCCGAGTGGCTGTCCGGAAACTCTCCAATACCTCTTGGACAGCCGCCCGGTCACCGCCGAGCATCTCTTCGAGGGCAGCGAATCCCACTCCCTCCTTTGCAGAAGAGGACTCCGCCTTCCCGGAGCCGACCGCTCCGAACAGCCGGGAAAGGGCCGACATGGAGACCGGCTTGCAGAGATAATGGCTGAACCCCAGTCTGCGAGCCCGGTCGAGTCCGAAATCCCCCCTTCCCGTCATGACGATTACCGGTACCGAAAAGCCGGCATCCCGTGTCCGGGCAAGCACGCTTCCCCCGGAAAAGGTTCCCATCTCCATATCGGTCAGGATAGCATCATACAGGGTATCCGCAAACAAGGCCCGTTCAAACTCCGTCCACGTATTGCACGGCGTAACGTCATGCCCCAACCGGCGCAGCATATCTTCCAGCAGGAGAAGGATGGACGGGTCGTCGTCCACCAGAATGATGTGCTGCGGAGCCTGTCCCGAGACAGCCGCCGCATCCGTCTCCTCCGCCTTTCCGGCCGGTATCTTGACCTCTACGGCCGTTCCCTTGCCGACTTCCGACCAGATATCCACCGTTCCGTTCAGCAGTTCGACGAGTCCTTTGACCACAAACATACCGAGACCCGTACCTTCCGCATAATGACTATTTTCCACACTCCGGGTAAAAGGTTCGTAAAGTTTCGCAAGAAACTCGGCAGGAATCCCCGCCCCCGTATCGGCAACGCAGAACTCCAGCATCCCCGCACGGTAAGCTGCCGTAAACCGAATGCCGCCCTGAGGCGTGTACTTTACCGCATTAGAAAGCAAATTCATGACAATCTGTCTGATTTTCAAAGGGTCGGAAACGAGCCGCACTTCATTGCCTATCCGTACGTCGTACTCCAGATGCAAATTTTTGCGCAAAGTCAGCGGCTTGAGCATATCGGACGTTTCGAGGAACAGCTCACGGACATTGAACGGTTCCATAACAGCCTGCAGGGTTCCCTGCTCCAGTCCGGAATACTCCAACAGATTTTCGAGCAGAGCGAGAATATGCCTGCCCGAATTGCGCATCGCGGCTATCTCCTGCGCCGACAACTTGCCGTCGGCATCGCTGATGTCCAGATACCCGAGAATGGAGTTCATCGGAGTCTTTATGTCGTGAGACACGGAGAGCAGCAGCCGATGCCTGCTCTCTATGGTTTTCTGCGCAAGCAGATTCGCCTCCTCCAGCTTCTCCCGTATTCTCACGCTTCTATTGACATTCAATACGATAAGCACAATAAAGGCCATGATTGCGACCAGTGCCAGGGTGCCGCCCACGATGGAGAAGGTACTGTTGCGCCGTACCAGATTCTCGTACTGCTCGATTTCGTTCATACGGGAATGCATCACATCGTTCTGCAGGTCGAGAAGAATGGCCGCTATCCGGGACGAAATGGTCTGGTCGGCCGACAACAGCGAGATGACATTCCGTTCGATGGTAGCCATCTGCCGTTCGTAATTCCGGCGCACCTGTTCGGCCGCTCCGCTAATATCGACCATGACCGACGCCGGAATCTCGGTCGTATCCACCGCGACGGACGAATTTACCACCACGGTCTCCGCACTTTTCGCCCGGGCGGAGAATACATCGGCCAGCCGCCGGAAAAAGCGTCTTTTCGGCGCGGGTAATGTCAGCGTATCGGTCGTCACGGTAGTCACCCGTATCTGCCTGAGGGTATCGGCCGGCTCATAGATGCGAATCACCTCGTCAAGCGGGGCCATCGTATCGCTCCGGCCGAAAAGGGCCGTCAGCTCCGCTACGATACTCCTTTTCTCCTCCAACAGTTCGTTGAATTCGGCAATCTGCGCTCCGTATTCGGGATTATCGAACAGCAGCGAATCGGCCCGACACCGAACCTCCCCCATATACTTCTCGAAATCGTCGAGGTATCTCCTGTCCCGGGTAATGACATACATGTTGGCCGCCGTTCTCGTATCGCTTACCGACTGTATGAGACCGTTGATATTCCTTACTTCCACGGAATAACCTTTGACCGCCTCTTTCTGCTGGTCGATGTTCACCCGGAACGTATAAAAATAAATCATGGCCCCCAGACAAACCATCGTCACAATAGCCAAAATCAACACCACATGGAAACGTATCCTGCTCTCTGAATTATACGGCACGGCTTCTGTCCTTCATTTGTTTTTACTCTGTCTGTCGATATTTTGTAAAAATATGAAGCTTAGCCGCATATCCGGACAGAAAGATTCCCATCGGGACGTTATCGGAGAAGTTACGGGCAGCCGGCAGCCTTGTGCCCGACCGAATCTCCGAACCGAAAAGCGCTCCGGCCGCCCGTTCCCGATTCTTCTTCCCGTGTATGACGGTTCGCAAATATTGATTACTTTTGCAAGACGACTTTTTTATCAATTTACGAAAAGGTTAAGAATTATGACGAAGAAATGGATTTGTACCGTATGCGGATACGTACACGAAGGCGATGAAGCACCCGAATTCTGCCCCCAGTGCAAGCAACCCAAAGAGAAGTTCAAAGAACTCGTCGAATCGGAAGGAGCGCTTTCCTTTGCGGACGAACATGTGCTCGGTGTAGCCAAAGGCGTCGCTCCGGAGATACTCGAAGGGCTGAACGCACATTTCATGGGTGAATGTACGGAAGTGGGCATGTACCTTGCCATGAGCCGTCAGGCCGACCGGGAAGGCTATCCGGAAGTAGCCGAAGCCTTCAAGCGTTATGCATGGGAAGAAGCCGAACACGCCGCCAAATTCGCCGAACTGCTCGGCGACGTGGTTTGGGATACGAAAACCAACCTGAAAAAACGCATGGAGGCGGAAGCCGGTGCATGCGAAGACAAAAAACGCATCGCCACACTCGCCAAACAGCAGAATCTGGATGCCATCCACGACACTGTCCATGAAATGGCCCGGGACGAGGCTCGTCACGGAAAAGGGTTCGAAGGACTCTACAACAGATATTTCCGGAAATAATCCGGAATGCACGCCCCGCCTTCCACGGCACCGTGGATACGACAGAGGCGACAGAGAATGCTCCCCCGACAGGATTGATTCCCGAGGGGGAGTCTTTCTTTTCCATCCCCGGCCGCGGCAATAACCGATTGCAAAGAGCGACGGCATGCATCCGCTTTTGCCGGCAGGCAGAAACATCCGGGGCGCGCCCGCTGCCCCGTCATCCTGACATGTGGCTTCGAACGGCATCTTCCGCAACGCACACCGATTACCGGCAGGCGCTTTCGGTGTTTTCATCGAATAATATTGTTACCTTTGTTTCTGTTCCGACAAGGCGGCCCGGAAACTCCGCCCCGCAACAGGCAACGCCACACCCACCTCCGCCGCACGAATTACGGATAAGATGATAACCGATTTCAGACTGAAAGTATTCAAGACGGTCGCCGACAGGCTGAGTTTCACCAAAGCCGCCGCCGAACTGCTCATTTCGCAGCCGGCCGTCACCAGACACATCAGCGAACTCGAAAAACAGTTAGGTGTCCCCTTGTTCGACAGATGCAGGGGAAACGTCTCCCTTACCGCACACGGCAAGCTGATGCTCGACTACGCAAACCGTATCCTCGCCATCTACGCCGACCTGAACGACACGTTCGCGGACGATGCCGGCAGACCCGCCGGCAACATCCGGATAGGCGCAAGTACCACCATCGCCCAATACCTCCTGCCGGGCATCCTCGCTTCGTTCCGGCGACGTTATCCGGAAATCGACGTGGAACTGGCCAACGGCAATACCGAACAGATAGAGGAGCTCGTCGCCGGGGGACGTATCGACATCGGTATGATAGAGGGAAAAGCCACGGGCCATGCCCTGCACTACGAACCCTTCATGCACGACGAACTGGTACTGGTAACCTCTGCATCGAATTCGGCTTTCCGCGACGACGAAGTGGACATGGCAACACTCGGTCGCCTCCCCCTCGTCATCCGGGAGAACGGTTCCGGGACGCTGGACATCCTCACGGAAGCCCTCGCCCGCTGCGGTCTGGAACTGCAATCCATGAACATTGAGATGCAGCTCGGCAGCAGCGAAAGCATCAAACGCTACCTGTACGATTCGGGAGCCTTCGCCTTTATCTCCATTCAGGCCATTCTGGACGAACTCGCACACAACAAACTGCGTATTGTCGACACGGACGGTCTCGAAATCAACCGCAGTTTCAGCTTCGTTACCGCTCACGGCAACTATGGCAGGCTCCCGAAACTGTTCAAACAGTTCTGCACAAACCATCATAACACGAAGTTATAGACGAATATATTTATATATTGGACATTTATCGGACAGGGCGTTACTTTTGCACTGTAAACGCCAAATGCCGATATTTCATGGAAAAGAGCAAAACCACCAAACGCGAAGTCTTCACCAAAACGGGATTCATTCTCGCCCTCGTACTCTGTGCCACCCCTTACGTATCCGCCCCCATCGCCCTTGTCGGCGGCTTTCTCTTCACCCTGTTCTTCGGCCATCCCTATGCGAAGCTCAACCACAAGGCCACGAACATCCTGCTCAAGGCATCGGTCGTAGGGCTTGGCTTCGGAATGAACGTGCAGAGCGCCCTGCAAGTGGGCCGCGAAGGGTTGGGCCTCACCGTCGCCTCGATTACGACCGTCCTCATACTCGGCTACCTCGTGGGCGGATGGCTCAAAATGCCGCGCAAATCCTCCCATCTGGTAGCCTCCGGCACGGCGATATGCGGTGGCAGCGCGATAGCCGCCGTGGCTCCCGCAGTCAATGCATCGGAGAAGGAGATATCCGTATCGCTCGGTGTTGTCTTCCTGCTGAATGCCGTCGCCCTCGTGGTCTTCCCTTTCATCGGACACCTGCTCGGCCTCTCGCAGCACCAGTTCGGATTGTGGAGCGCCATTGCCATCCACGACACGAGTTCGGTTGTCGGAGCCGCCTCCGCCTACGGCAACGAAGCCCTCGAAGTGGCCACGACCGTCAAGCTGGCACGCGCCTTGTGGATAATTCCCGTATCACTCCTCTCCGCCTTCCTATTCAAGAACAAGGGAAAGAAAATCTCGATACCGTGGTTCATCCTCTTCTTCATCCTCGCCATGCTGGCCAACAGCTACCTGCCCGGTATCAGTACCGTCGCACCGGCGATAACGGCCATATCGAAATCGGCTCTCGTCGTAACGCTCTTCCTGATAGGTGCCGGACTGTCGGTCGAAAAAATCAAGTCGGTTGGCTGGAAACCGCTCATACTCGGCATCATCCTATGGATAACGGTCTCCATCCTTTCGCTGCTCGTAATCATGCATTATTAGGGTCATGGATATAAAAACATTCTTCAGTGCCTTCTTCGCCTTTCTCGCGCTGATTAACCCGATACAGAAGGTTTTCGTGGTCTTTTCGCTGCAGGAGAACTACTCCCGGGCCGAGTTGCACCGCATCGTGGACAAGGCCACGGTGACGGCCATCGGCGTACTGCTGCTGTTTCTCTTTCTGGGCGAAGCCATCCTCGGCTACGTATTCAACCTGAAGATATACGCTTTCCAGATAACCTGCGGCATCGTCCTGTTCTACAACGGTTTTGTCGGATTACAAAAGGGTGCTTTCCTCACGATAGACAAGAATACGCGCATGGAGGAACTGATTGCCGTCCCGATAGCCATCCCCATGATAGCCGGCCCGGCGACCATTACCGCGGCTGTGACGATGCCTGCCGTTTACGGCCGGTGGATGACGATAGCGGCCGTGATACTCGCCCTGCTGCTGAACCTGCTCATCATGCGCAATGCCGACCGGATAGGGAAATTTCTCGTCCGGCAAAACATGCTCATGCCGCTCATCCGCATCACGGCGCTCATCGTGGCCGCCATCGGACTGCAGATGATACTCAACGGCATCGAAACCTTCGTCTTCGCCATCAAAGGATAAGGAGTCCTTCGCTCCGGAAACCGGTCCGGTCGGTCGAACCTATCGAAATATTTGGTAATTTAGCGCCGGAGAGCGTTATGCGAACGACCACAGCCGTTCCCGAACGTACCACCAGAGCAAAGAGACATAAAACCACATCCCGATGAAAAAACTTCTTATCCTGATGCTGGCGGCCGCATCGGTATGCTGCAAGCCCAAAGAAATCGACCTGACAGGAACATGGACCCAACCCGTACCGGGCCAAGCGGGCGGATGGTCGCAGGGTATGCAGCTCAATGCGGACGGTACGGCAAGTTCGGTAAATATGTACACCTTGGTCCTCGAAAGCTGGAAACGCGAGGGAGACAAACTCATCCTGACCGGGAAAAGCGTCGGCAACGGCATCAACATCGCTTTCACCGATACCCTGACCATCGACCGGAAAAGCACGGACGACTCGCTTTTCCTCCGACAGGAAACGAATGTCCAGGCTTTCGGCAGACTGCGCCGATAAATCCGCAGACCGACACGGACGAACATGAACGCTGTCCGGCTGAGCCGGACAGATGTATTTTGCATACACCGTTTACGACCGTTTGCCACTCATCCGGACAACATTCAATCAATCCGTCGGCCATGACGGAATCCGACATCTTTCCAATACGGACAACTTCCTCCCACGCTGATAAGGACAGCTTAAAACAGGCTTTATAACCCTCGTCCCGTCCCGAGACCAGACAGGCGGCCCGCGGGCCGCCTGTACTTTCATGTCCAAATCTCCGTTCCACGCCCATCCGGGCGAAGCACCGGCCGACAGGTCAGCGGCTGCCGCCCCAGAGCCAGCCGATACGGAAACCGCCGCTCACCAGCAATCCCCGGTAAGCAAACGTGAAAGGATTGGTTCCGTCGAAGGCGAAACGGTGCCGGCTGTCGTAAAAACTGTAGGCATAGCCCACACCGACATACGCATCGAAGAACAGGTTGCGGGTCAGGGCGAAATGTTTACCGATATTGAAATTGAATCCCGGCTTATAGTAATCGGCCCGTATGACGCCCGCCTCGCGTTTCAGGTAAGACGACCCCTCCTCCTCGAAAGAGACATACGTATATCCGTCATACCATACGCCGTAATAGTTGAATACGACGCCTGCACTGAAGTACCAGCCGTTGGGCCGGAAGAACGTTTTGAAGGCTACTCCGAAACCGCCTCCCTCCATTCGCTGGAAACGGTTCTTGGCAGCCTCGATGCTCTCCCAGCCGTAATGTGTCTCCTCCGGCATCGGGTCGTACCACCCCTTATACCGCCCTATCAATTCGAACTGAAGCCACTGGCCCGGCTGCCGGAGTTCGAATTCGAAATCGGCCTTCAATCCGGAATTTATCAGGTAAAAGGGCCTGAGGGCCACCGTATAACGCCGGCCGTCTTGTTCGACAGGCATCCAGTCGATAAGCCCCGAACCGCGGCTACGGTCGAGATAGTAGGCCTTGCCTGCAACGCTGCCCGTCTGGGCAGAAAGTGCGGCAGGCAGCGACGCAGCCAACAGGAGCGTCAGCAAAATAAGGTTAGCAGTTTTCTTCATGGTCAAAGCGTTCTCAAATCTATTTTACTTACAAACGACAGATTCTCCTCCGTATAATCGAACTGATAAAGTCCGTCCGCCCCTATCAGTATCAACAGTCCGCCGCGGGGTATGACATCGTAGGCATCTATGCTGCCCACTTCCGGTAAATTGGTCAGGTCGTCCACCCACACCGGATAACCCGGTTCCGCAAGGTCGTATACCTTCAGTCCTCCCTTGCAGCAGACGAACAGCCTGCCGGCAGCGGCATCCACCCCGAGCCCCTTGGGAGAACGTATCTTTTCGTCGGCCGATACGAGGAAAGGGTGTTTCGGGTCGGCGATGTCATAGACCTGCAGCGCATCGGTTCCCCTCCAGCAGGAGGCATTGTCGGAATTCAGGGTAACGTAAGCATAACCGCCATCGGCCACAACGGGGTCGCAACTGGTAAAGTGTCGGGTAACCGAAAGTTCACTCGGATAGTGGGGACGCGAAATATCGTAGATATGCATGGCGCTCCGCGACCCGATAAAAAGCATGTCATCATAACAAAAGATGGTCTCGATATCGAAACCGAGCTCCACATCCTTGAAGGGCATCGCACCCGGATGCGCCGGATTGGTGATATCGACGACCTTCAGCGTCGTATGGTCCACCGTATAAAGGCAGTCGCCGACTATCGTGAAACGGGCCATGGAACCGCCCTGCCCTTCGCCACCTCCGCCCTGCGACGGCATACCGCCGTCGGCACTGCTGCTGCACGCCGCGGCCGCCAGGGCCAGTGTCGCACAAACCGCAACTGAAACAAATATCCTTTTCATATCGCGCTCACGCTTTAGTTGTCCGCCTTGTCCCATCGTACGAGTATGTAACCGTCGGGGCGGTTGTACGGATAGTCGTACTGCCGTCCGTCGGGAGAGACGGAATGTTCCGGAAAATAGTCGCGGATGCGTTCCGTGACGCTCCGGGACACCATATCGAATGCGACGAAATCCACCGCATTGTCCACATAGATGATATTCCCCTTCACGGCCATGTCTATACAGCCGGGCGCCACGATGAAACCCGTCCGGCGGGGATTGTACGGGTCGCTGTTGTCGATAACATGCACGCCCCGGTACTTTTCATTCACGAAAATACGGTCGCCGTACACATAAATCTTGCCGGGGTCCGACATGCCGCGTTCTCCATCGAGATATTTCACGGAACCCTCCAGTTCCGCCCGCGTCATATAGACGGGTACATAATTCTCCGACCGTTCCGGCCCATAGGCGGTATCCCCCTTGGAGAAGAGGAATATGACCGCACAGGCCAAGCAAACGGTCGCCAAAGTCACTCTTTTCATCACAAGCATAGTTTTAAGTTACAGGAACAGGCCATCTCCGCATCGCCTTCCTACTTTAAAGATACATCAGCCAGCCGTTTTGTTGCACAGGATTGAAATTTTTTTCACGGAGACAAAAAAAATCCCGCAGCAAACAACTGCGGGACAATGGAGACACGACAACGCTCCCCTGCGCAAATCGCATTTTACTGAAGGCCCTTTATCACTTCCAGCAGTTCGGCTTCCGAACCGGGAGTATAGCCCGTATGGTTGTAGACAATCTTTCCCTCCCCATCCAGAACGAAAACATGCGGTACCATGTTCACGTTCATCGCACGCTTGAAATCCTGATTCTTGTCGTAGAGGACGATGAAGTCGCTCCAGCCGTTGCCGCTGGCGAGCGCTTTTGCCTTGGCAGCGGAACGCGTATCGTCTATCGAAACGGCAACCACCTGAAAATCGGCTTCGTCAAGCCAGTCCATCAGCTGGTCGTTGATGGTATTGAGCTCCATAAGGCAGGGCTTGCAGGTCGTGGACCAGAACGACAGGATAGTCGGCTTGCCGTTCACGAGCGAAGAGGTGTTGATGACATCTCCCTGGTGGTTCTCTATCTTCACATCGGGCATCTGAGCCAGAGCGGCGCCCGCGAGCAACGCAGCGGCTACCGTTACAAAAAGTTTTTTCATAATAAAATATTGTTAATCAAATGTTAAAGTCACCTAACCGGACCTGCGTCCAACCTGTTTTGTAAGTCAAAAATAGAAAGAAAATTGCTCCTAAACAAATATTTTACTATTATTGTGACCTCATTCGCACGCTACCGGAACGTACTATGCGTCTTACCGATAACGCACGAATACCCTTTAAAATTGTGAAACGGACTGCATGACAGCGCACTTTAAAATTAATTCATACACCATCCTCATGAAGAAATTCTTTAAAACCGTCCTCTTGACCGCTATGTCGCTCCTGATGGGTTCGACACTGGCGCATTCGCAGGACGTACAATGGAAGTACAGGGTCAACGACCTGGGCAACAACACATTCGAAATCGTGTTCGATGCCGCTATCGAAGACACATGGCACATGTATGACTTGGGGCCGTACGATGCCATGGGCCCGAACCCCACGATGATAACATTCGAAGGTACGGAGGGGGCACGGCTCGAAGGCGAAGCATACGAGCTGACGGAACCCATCGTCGTATATGACGAAGTCTTCGGCATGGAGATAGGCTACTACGAACACGCCGCCACCATCGCACAGAAGGTCGTTCTTACCGCTCCCTCGGCAAGCCTCAAGGGATACGTCGAATGGATGGTGTGCAACGACGTGGGCTGCACGCCGATGCAGTATTGGGATTTCGAAATAGACCTCACGTCCGCTTCGGGGACGGCGGTCGCCGCAGAGACTATGGCCGCCGGGGGCGGTTCGCTTTGGGGCATGATACTGGAGGCCATCCTGTGGGGCTTCGCCGCACTCCTTACCCCGTGCGTCTTCCCCATGGTGCCGATGACCGTTTCCTTCTTCCTGAAAGGTTCCGAAAACAAGGCACGCGGCCGGTTCCGGGCCGGAATGTACGGATTGTTCATCATCCTGCTCTACACGCTTCCCATCGCTGCGCTCATCATTATCACGCGCTGGCTGGGCGGCGATGCCGTGACGGCCGACATATTCAACTGGCTCGCTACGCACTGGCTGCCGAATATCATCTTCTTCATCGTATTCATGATATTCGCCGCTTCGTTTTTCGGCGCATTCGACATCACGATGCCCAGCAAACTCGTGAACAAGACCGACACCAAATCCGACAAGGGCGGTCTCGGCGGCATCTTCTTCATGGCGCTCACCCTCGTGCTGGTCTCTTTCTCCTGCACGGGCCCCATCGTCGGCAATGTCCTTATCAACTCCATATCGGGCGGTAACTTCTGGCAGCCCATCATCACGATGTTCGCCTTCTCGGTAGCTTTCGCCCTGCCGTTCACCGTCCTGGCGCTCTTCCCCTCGCTGCTCAACAAACTGCCCAAGAGCGGCGGCTGGCTCAACTCGGTGAAGGTGGTACTCGGCTTCGTCGAGCTCGCCCTCGGTCTCAAGTTCCTCAGCGTAGCCGACCAGACCTACCACTGGGGCATCCTCGACCGTGAAATCTACCTCGCCCTGTGGATAGCGATATTCACCCTGCTGGGACTCTACCTGATAGGCAAGCTCAAATTCAAACACGACAGCGAACTGAAGTACATTTCGGTCGGCAGGCTCGTACTCGCCATCATCGTATTCGCATTCGTCGCCTATATGCTACCCGGCATGTGGGGTGCACCGCTCAAGGGACTCTCCGGATATATGCCGCCCATCCAGTCGCAGGACTTCGTGCTCGGTGCCTATACCGGCCCGACCACCAGCCAGGCCTATACCGGTACCTCGACGATGACCTCCTCCGGCGATACCAAGAAATACGCCGATTTCCTCGCGCCGCTGCCCTACGGCATCGACGGCTACTACCACTACGGACAGGCCATGGAGGCCGCCGTCAAAGCCGACAAACCGCTCTTCATCGACTTCACCGGCCACGGCTGCGTGAACTGCCGCGAAATGGAACAGCGGGTATGGTCGGACCCGACGGTACAGGAGCTGCTCCGCAACGAATTCGTCGTGGTATCGCTCTACGGCGACGATAAGAAGAATGTCCCGGAAGAAGACTGGGTGACGCTGCCGAACGGCAAAGTATTGAAAGGACTCGGCCGGATAAACTCCAACTTCATGGCCGAAACATACGGCGTGAATGCCCAGCCCGCCTACATCATCGTAGACCATACGGGCAAACCGCTGCTGCCGGTCAGAGGATACAACCTCAACATCGAGGAGTATATCACATTCCTCAAGACCGGTCTGGCCGAATACCAAAAAGCCCGGCAGTAAATTCATCCGCAACCGTATAGCATACCGCCGGGGAGCTCCCCGGCGGTATTTTTTATGCTGCTTCCGCTGCCGCCCGGGGCAAATCCGAGGCATCGGCCGTCGTACGGGACAACGGCCGGCAAACCGGAAACGGGCCAAATGCGGCAGGAGGATACAAGAATCGGGAGCGGAGAGTGGAAAAAGCCGTTCCCGACTTCAAAATTCCGCCCAAAATCATTAACTTGGCAGAGTAATATCATGTACTTGCCGATGCTTCCGCTGAACATACTCGACATAACGCTGCCGCTGACAGACCCGATACTGAAATTCTTCGTCATCCTGACGATAATCCTGCTCGCACCGCTGCTCCTGAACAAAATCAGCATACCGCCCATCCTCGGACTGATAATCGCCGGTGCAGTCATAGGCCCTTACGGCATCAACCTTATGGAACGCGACAGCAGCATCATCCTCTCCGGTACGGCCGGTCTGCTCTACATCATGTTCCTCGCGGGCCTCGAAATAGACCTCGGCGACTTCCGCCGCAACAGTTCCAAAAGTCTGTTGTTCGGCATGTACACCTTTCTGATACCCATGGTTCTGGGTATCGTCGCGGGCCTTTACGGACTCAATTTCTCGACGGAATCGTCGGTACTGCTCGCGAGCATGTTCGCATCGCATACGCTCATCGCCTACCCCATCATCAGCAAATACGGTATCACGAAGAACAGGGCAGTCACGGTAGCCGTCGGAGGCACCATCATCACCGACACGCTTTCGCTTCTCGTACTGGCCATCATCGTGGGAATGGCCACGGGCGAGGTAGACCCCCACTTTTGGGCCCAGCTCGGCGTCTCCATCCTCCTGTTCGGCTGCATCGTCATCTTCCTGTTCCCGGTCATAACACGATGGTTCTTCAAACGGGTGAAAGAGAGCGTTTCGCAATACATCTTCGTTCTGGCTCTCGTCTTCCTCGGCGCGGTGCTCGCCGAACTGGCCGGTATCGAAGGCATCATCGGGGCCTTTCTCACGGGTCTGTCGCTCAACAAACTGATACCCTCCACATCGTCGCTGATGAATCGCATCGAGTTCGTCGGAAACGCCATCTTCATCCCGTTTTTTCTGATAAGCGTCGGCATGCTCGTCGATTACCGCGCCTTTTTCCGCGATTTCGAAACCATCAAGGTGGCGGCCGTCATGACCGGCGTCGCCATCCTCGCCAAATACCTCGCCGCGCTCTTCACCCAGAAATCGTTCAAATACTCCGCAGACGAGAGGCGCGTCATCTTCGGCCTGAGCAATGCACAGGCGGCCGCCACTCTCGCCGCCGTGACGGTGGGCTACAACGTCATCATCGGCGAAACGGCCGCAGGCGAGCCCATCCGGCTGCTGAACGACAGCGTACTCAACGGCACCATCGTGATGATTCTCGTCACCTGCACCATCGCCTCTTTCGCAGCACAGCGCGGAGCACGCAACATCTCCCTCAGCGAATCCATCTCCGACAACAAGAAAGAGGGTCGGTTCCGGGAAAACATCCTGATACCGTTGAAAGATTCGGAAAATACGGACGAACTCATCAACCTCAGTGTCCTGATAAAGAGGAAAGACAACCGGACAGGCGTCTATGCGCTGAACGTCATCAACAACCAGGAGTCGGACCCCAGTGCCGACGGAAAGTCGCACAAAATTCTTGAGAAGGCACAACAGACGGCGGCTTCGGCTGACATACAGCTCAACACCCTGCTCCGGTACGATGTCAACGTACCGAATGCAATCATGAGCGTCATCAAGGAGAACAAGGTAACCGACCTCGTCCTGGGGTTGCACGAAAAGAAGGAGTTCTCGGAATCGTTCCTCGGGCATACCACCGAACGGATTCTGGGCAGCAGCAACGTCACCACCTACATCTACCGGCCGGTACAGCCCGTGGCCACGGTCAAACGCAACCTCGTCGTCATCCCGGAGAACGCCGAAGAGGAGCTCGGATTCCCGTTATGGGTCATCAAGATGTGGAACCTTGCGCAGAACACGGGCAGCAAGCTGCTCTTTTACGGGACGAAAAAGACGCTCGACATCCTGCGCGACGTACATAAGGACAATCCCATCGAAGCCGAGTTCCGCCTTTTCGACGACTGGGACGACTTTCTCATCATCACGAGGGATATGCAGCCCGACGACGGACTCATCATCGTGATGAGCCACAAGGGGCTTCCTTCGTTTCAGACCGGCATGAAAAAGATACCCAACTACATGGCGAAATACTTCTCGGACTACAATTTCATTCTCATATACCCGATACATACCATCGCGGAGGAGAGCGAGAACAGAGACCTGCTCAACGCATCGCTGTTACCGAACTTCAACAAATTCGAAGGTATCGGCAAGAGCATCTCCAAAGCGCTCAAAGCCAAATGACAGCCGCGACCGCCGCGGTCCGAACGAACGAGCATTCCCGCAAGCGGATACAAGAAAGCCGGAACGGAACTCACACATCGCTGCCGACCTCGTACCGGTGCATTGCCCGGTATGTCTTGGGCACCACCCCTTCGTGTCTCTTGAAAAACTGCGAAAAGAAAGACGGATTCGGGAAATTGAGTTCCTCGGAGATTTGAAGTACCGACATGTCGGTAGAGGCCAACAAGATACGTGCATTGACCATCACATGGTTGTTGATGGACTCCGTAGCGGTCATTCCCGTCAGCTCCTTGCAGATGGCCGACAAATAACGCGGAGTGATGCAGAGCCTGTCGGCATAGAACTCCACGCTGCGGTGCTGCGCATAGTTCGCGGTCAGCAGCCGGACGAACTCCGCATAATATTTGCTTTTCCGCGAGAACGGCTGCTGCTCGATGACATTCCCCTTTCGGTAGATGCCGATAACCTCATAGACCACCGCCGAGGCGAGCAGACGCGATATGTCCATGCCGCACGGATGCTCTTTCCGGGCCGCATGCTCCTCCAGCAGACGGCACATCTTCAACAACCATCCGCACTCCTGCTCACCGAGGGAGATACACGGGTTATCCCGGACGAACAGGTAGAGCGGTGTCCCCAGCGGGATGTTGAAACTCATCAGGAACTGCGGCGTACACACGCACGCGTACCCTTTGAAATCCTCGCTCTTGCGGATTGCATACAATATCGTGCGGGGCAGAACCGAACACATGTCGCCCTTGCGCAGCCGGTAACTCTGGGAGCCTATCACGACATCGGCACTCCCTTCCAGACAGATACACAGCCCGGCCGCATTCACGATATGCGGAATATTCTCCATACAGAAAATATCGTTCTCGTTCCCCCTTATGAAAAAACTGTCGAAAAAGAGACGGCCCTCCTCATCGAAATTGATTTCGCTAAAAACCTTATCTCCGCCATCCCGGAATGATATGTTCCTATATGTGCCATTCATGTTCCAAATATAGACATATTCCCGCCAAAAAGAATTATATCGAAACCCATATTTCCTTTTCAGAACATTTTCAACACCGGACAGAATATAGAACCGTATCACACCGCATGTACTTTAGCGGGAAATTTATCAAGCGGACAGAAGATGAAAGATGTGAAACAATGCACCGTCCTGCTGCTGATGCTGCCGGTTCTGCTGACCGGATGCAGGCACGGAAGCCTCCCCAAAGAGGTTGTCAGAACCGTCAAACTGACCGAAGCGACCGGATGCGAAGGGGAAAGAAGCATCAGTTTTCCGGGCAAACTGAAGGCATCGTCCGAGGCGAACCTCGCTTTCCGTATCAGCGGGCCGATTGCGGAGATTCCCGTCACCGTCGGACAGCAGATACGCAAAGGAGAAACGGTCGCCCGGATGGATTCGCGCGACTATGCCCTGCAACTGGCGGCTACCGAAGCGGAATACAAACAGGTAAAGGCCGAAGCCGAACGCGTCATCCGGCTCTACGAAAAACAGAGCGTATCGGAAAACGACTACGACAAGGCCGTATCGGGCCTCCAGCAGATAACGGCGAAGTACAATGCGCACCGCAATGCCCTCGCCGACACGCGCCTCACGGCACCGTTCGACGGTTACGTACAGAAAATCCACTACGATGCCGGGGAGACCGTCGCGGCCGGCATGCCCGTGGTGTCGTTGATTAGCTCCTCCGCGCCGGAGGTCGAGATAAACATTCCGGCCAGCGAATTCATCCGCAGCGACGAGTTCGAAACCTACCGCTGCAGTTCGGAAATCTATCCCGACCGGGAGTTCCCGCTAGAGCTCGTCTCCATCAGCCGGAAAGCGAACCTGAACCAGCTCTACACCGCGAGACTCCGTTTCCTGCCGACCGGGCCCGACACGCCGCTGACTCCGGGTATGTCGGTCATGGTGACCATCGGGCTCAGGGGCGGCACGACGGGAGCGGTGAAAATTCCGCTGTCGGCCATGTTGGAGCACGACGGCACACCGGCCGTGTGGGTCTACAACCCCGCAGACAGCACCGTGGCACTCCGTAAGATAAGACCGTCGGCCATATCGCGGGACGGCATACTGACAGTAACCGGGGGACTGCACGCCGGAGAACAGGTAGTGACGGCGGGGGTACACGCCCTGAAAGAGAACGACAAGGTCAAGCCGTTGCCGGCCGCAACCTCAACGAACGTGGGAGGTCTGCTATGAAAGATTTAGGAAACTGGGCGCTCGACAACAGGAAGCTGATATACTTCCTCGTCGCCGTACTGACGATAGGCGGCGTCTTCGCCTATTACGACATGAGCAAGCTCGAAGACCCCGAAATCAAGGTGAAACAGGCCGCCGTGGTCACGGTCTATCCGGGAGCCTCCGCCCATCAGGTGGAACTCGAAGTGACGGATGTGCTGGAGAAGAGCATTCGGTCGATGAAGGACATCGGCGAAGTGACGAGCCGCTCGATGAACGACATGTCCCTGATAAACGTATCGCTCTCCACACTCGTCACGAACGAAGAGACGGAACAGTGCTGGGACATTCTCCGCCGCAAAGTGGCCGACGTACAGGCGGAGCTGCCCGAAGGAGCCTCCGTATCCGTGGTAATGGACGATTTCGGCGACGTATTCGGCATGTTCTACGCCATGACCTTCGACGGCTATACCGACGCAGAGGCCGCACGGTACGCCGAACTCGTGAAAAAGGAGGTGATGAAAATCGAAGGCATCTCGAAGGTGAACATCTACGGCCAGCGGCCGGAGTGCATTTACATAGAGCTCTACGAAGACAAACTCGCCAACCTCGGGGTACATCCGGCAGAGGTCCTCGCCACCCTGAACGGACAGAACAAAACCGTGTACTCCGGATACTACGAAAGCGGCGGTTCCCGGCTGCGCGTAACCGTGAACGACCGTTACCGCACAACGGAGGACATCGGCAGCCTGCTGCTGCAGGGACATGAGGACGACCAGCTGCGGCTCCGCGACATCGCCTCCGTTACCGAAGGGTACGAAAATCCTGTCCGCAACGAGCTGCGGTACGACGGCCGGAGGGCACTGGGCATCTCCATCTCCGCGCTGAGTGGTACGGATATCACCAAAATAGGACGCCAGGTCGAACGGACGCTGGAACGGCTCGAAAACGAACGCATGCCGGCCGGTATGGAGATACACGAAGTATTCTTCCAGCCGGAAAAGGTAGAGGCGGCACTCGATTCGTTCCTGATAAACCTCGTCGAATCCGTCCTCATCGTGGTCGTACTCCTCATGTTCGCCATGGGATTCCGCAGCGGTGTCATCCTCGGGTTCAACCTGCTCGTCACGGTACTCGGCTCGCTGATGATACTGAACGTCTTCGACGGCTCGCTGCAGCGCGTGTCGCTGGCATCGTTCGTACTCGCCATGGGAATGCTGGTGGACAATGCCATCGTGATACTGGACGGCATTCAGGTGGATATGCAGCGCGGCATCGAACGCCGCACGGCCCTGACCGGCATCGGCCGGAAAACGGCCATGCCCCTGCTGGGCGCCACCCTCATCGCCATCCTCGCCTTCTTTCCCATCTTCCTGTCGCCCGATACGGCAGGCATCTATGTACGCGACCTGTTCATCGTGCTGGCCGTATCGCTGCTGCTGAGCTGGATACTGGCGCTCACGCTCGTCCCGGTACTCGCCGACAAAAGACTGAAGGTGAAAGGGAACAGGGAAGGAGACCCCTACGGAAACAGTTACTACCGGGCACTGCGCAGCGTACTGAACTGGGTGCTGTCTCACCGCATCGTCTCGCTCTGCGTAGGATTCGGTCTGGTCGCCGTCAGCCTGCTCTGTTTCCGCACCCTGCCGCAGGGTTTCTTTCCGGATATGGATTACGACCAACTTTACATAGAGTATAAACTGCCGGAAGGGACCAACAGCACACAGGTCGGAGAAGACCTGCACGCCATCGAGAACTATCTGCTGGGACGCAGCGAAATCACCCACGTCACGACCTCGATAGGCGGCACGCCCAGCCGGTACAACCTCGTGCGGAGCATCGCCGACCCGTCGCTGGCCTATGGAGAACTGATAGTGGACTACACCTCGCCCGAGGCGCTGACGGCCTCTTTCGACGAAATACAGACGTACCTCAACGCCAACTATCCGGACGCCTACGTGCGGTTGAAACGCTACAACCTGATGTACAAGAAATTCCCGATTGAAGTGGAATTCAGCGGTCCCGACCCGGCCGTCCTGCGCGACCTGACGGCCCAGGCCGCCGCCATCATGGAGGAGAGCCCCTCGCTTCAGATGGTGACAAGCGACTGGGAGCCCAAGGTACCGGTACTCATCGTCGATTACAACCAGCCCGTAGCCCGGAATATCGGCCTCAGCCGGCAGGACATCGGTCTCTCGCTGATGAGCGCGACAGACGGCATCCCGACGGGAACATTCTATGAAGGGACGGAGAGCAAGACCATTTACATGCGCTGCGTGGACCGCGACGGGAATCCCATCGAATCGCTCGAACACACGCCCGTATTCGGACTCATGCCTGCGACCGCGGGTCTCGACCGCCAGACGGTCGGGGGATTGCTGACAGGCACCCTGTCCGAGGAGGAGGTGCTCGCCTCCCTGCTCAGTACCGTTCCCCTCAGCCAGGCGGTCAACGGCGTACACGTGGAGTGGGAAGAACCCGTAGTCATCCGCCGGAACGGGGAACGGGCCATGCGGGCGCAGTGTATCCCCGTACCGGGCGCAGCCGTCGAGAACGCCCGCGCCTCCATAGCGGAACAGATAGCATCCATCGAACTGCCCGAAGGGTACGACATGAAGTGGGAAGGCGAAAAGAGCGCCAGCAACGAATCCATGAAATACCTGTTCAAATACTATCCGCTGGCCGTCATCCTGATGATTGCGATACTCATCGCCCTGTTCAAGGATTACCGGAAACCGGCCATCATCGTCCTGTGTCTGCCGCTGCTCTTCATCGGCGTGATTTTCGGCATGATGCTCTCGGGCAAAACGTTCGGATTCGTGGCCATCGTCGCTACGCTGGGACTGGTCGGCATGCTCATCAAGAACGGCATCGTTCTGATGGATGAAATCACGCTTCAGATAAACGCCGGCAAGGAGCCCGTCGATGCCCTGATGGAGAGTTCGGCGAGCCGTTTCCGTCCCGTCATGCTGGCATCGCTCACGACCATCCTCGGCATGATACCCCTCTTGGGCGACTCGCTGTTCGGCCCGGCGGCGGTCGTCATCATGGGCGGTCTGCTGGTCGGAACACTCATCACGCTGCTCTTCATTCCCGTGCTCTACGCACTGTTCTACCGCATCCGGATAAAATAGTCCACACATTTACCGAACCATGAAACAGATACGAATCATCATCCTCGCCCTGCCGCTTCTCGCCCTGCCGGCACTCGCCGCCGGAGAGGAGGTCTCGCTCGACCGGTGCAGGGAGATGGCACTGGAAAACAACCGCCGGATAGCCATCGCACGCCAGGCCGACGAACAGGCCGCCTACACGGTAAAAGCCACGAAGGCCAACTTCTTTCCCAAATTCTCCGCGGGCGCATACGGTCTCTACGCCTCGTCGGCGAACGATATGAAACTGGCCCTCGGCGACATACGGCTCTTCGACCCAAGTACTCTGGAGGGCATCGTTCCCCCCGCCCTCGAACCGTGGCTCGACCGGCTCTCCCTCCTCCGCCTGCCCGAGCTGTCGCTGAAGCTCGACCTGAACAACTCCTATCTGGCCGGCGTGAGCATCGAACAGCCGGTTTACATGGGGGGCAAGATACACTCCGCCTACCGCATGGCCCGTATCGGCGACGAGCTGGCCGCCCTCAACGTATGCCTGACCGAAGAGGAGGTCATCGTCGAAACCGACCGGGCATACTGGACCTACGTCCAAACGCTCGAACTCCGCAAATCCGCCGGCGCCTACAAGGCGGTAGTGGAGGAGTTTCTGCGGACGGTGAGCAATGCCGTGGAGGCCGGCATGAAGTCGCGCAACGACCTGATGAAGGTACAGGTACAGCTCAACCGGGCGGAACTGCAGTTACAGCGGGCCGACAACGGTGTCCGGCTCTCCCGGATGAATCTCTGTCAGATGGTCGGACTGCCGCTCGACAGCGACATCGTTCCGTCCGAATCGTTCGGCGACGAAACCGCCCCGGCCGCAGCTGGAACCGACATCACGGCCCGGCCCGAATACACCATGCTGTGCAAGCAGGTCGAGCTGAAACGACAGGAGCAGCGTTTCATCCAAAGCGACTTTCTGCCGTCGGTAGGAGTTCGGGGAGGCTATTACTACACGTACGGCATGAAAATCAACGGCCAGCCGCTCTTCGACAACGGCGGATTCTCGGCCATGATAGCGGTTTCGATTCCCCTGTTCCACTGGGGCGAAGGCATGAACAAGGTCCGCGCGGCCAAAGCGGAAACGGCGATGGCCGAACTGCAGCGCGACGAAATGGCGGAGAAGATGGAGCTCGAAGCCCAACAGGCGCTCAACGCCGTGAACGAATACATCCTCGAAGTCAGGCTGACCGAATCCGCCCTTTCGCAGGCGGAGGAAAACATGCAAACGAGCGGCAACTTCTACGAGGCGGGCATGGAACCCATCTCCGACTACCTCGAAGCCCAAGCGATATGGCAAAACGCCTCGGCAGAATACATAGCGGCCCGGGCGAAACTCGCCATCAGCCGGTCGGAGTACATGAAAGCCGCGGGACTGCTGTAAACGGGCTCCGCAAAACGGAAAATGCGCGGGGAGACGCAGGCTGCGTCTCTCCGCGCATACAATCCCTCTATCCTCCCGGCCTGCCGGAGATTCCGGGAGGATACGGTACCGGTACGGATAATTTCGCTACCTTTGCGGACGGGAAATCGCACACCGACGCGACCCTGTACCCGAACGACAACGGCCAAGCCATGAAGAGAAAAGACCTCATCGTCATCGTCTGCGCCCTCGCGCTGCTCTCCCCCTTCTTCCTGTTCCCTTCCGTGTACGAATTCTACAAAGAGTTCAACGCACAGCATGGAATGGTGATGAGTTTCATCAAATTCGCCCTGCTCTCCACTTTCGGCGAATGCATCGGACTCCGGATAACCCACGGGGTTTACAACCGCCCCGGTTTCGGCATTGCACCACGTGCGCTGGTGTGGGGCATTCTCGGTATGGGCATCAGCATGGCCATGACGATATTCGCCTCGGGAGTCCCGGTCTTCCTCGCCTCGCTCGGCATGGAAAACGCCCCGGCAGCGATGGCCCTGCCGCTGTCGTGGCAAAAAGTGTTCGTCGCATGTTGCATATCGGTGGCCATGAACACCATCTTCGCTCCCGTATTCATGACACTCCACAAAGTGACCGACACCCACATACTCGCTACGGGCGGAACGCTCCGCGGTTTCTTCACCCCGCTGCACATGGGCGACACGCTCGCCGGACTCGACTGGCACCGACAGTGGAACTTCGTTTTCAAGAAAACAATACCGCTTTTCTGGTACCCGGCCCACACGGTAACGTTCCTGCTGCCGGGCGACGCAAGGGTACTGTTCGCCGCGCTGCTGGGAGTGATACTCGGTATCCTGCTGGCCGTGGCCGCCCACCGGAAGTGAGCAGCACCGCCGGTTTGGAGATTGGTGAAAATAGCCTATCTTTGCACCGTCTTTTACACGCCCTTTCATGCGCCGGCCGTGCAGAGACAACGGGGTGTAGCGCAGTCCGGTTAGCGCACCTGCTTTGGGAGCAGGGGGTCGTGGGTTCGAATCCCGCTACCCCGACAAGCCTAAGAAACTGGCAGTTACAGTTTTTTAGGCTTTTTCATTTGCGTTTCCCCTATCCTTTTTATCGCCACACATTAGGTAATGAATAGTCAAAACAGGTAAATTTGAGGCAAATCTTATGCAAGATTCAAGCAACAAGCGCGGTCGAACTACTCCTTGACAAAAGATACACAGCGTGACAAAACATACCCACCCAAAGGGAGGGTCAGTCACCGAGACAACTTGCTTGTCCAATAATCGCAGCACCTTGCAGACAGCAGGGAGCGCTATTCTCCGGTTATCTCAATCAGATTATTTTCCGGCCCGAGAATACAACTCTCGTAATAACCGTCTCCCGTCGTCCTCGGTCCGCTAAGTACCTCGTAACCGTCGCTGCCGAGCCGACAGGTCAGTTCGTCCACCGCCTCCCTGCTGCCCACCCCCATCGCAATATGGGCAAGACCGCAACGCGGCGACGGCCCCGCATCGTCCGAAAGACCGGGGCAGGTCATTATCTCCAACCGCGAACCGTCGCCGAAAACGAGAAAATACGACCTGAAACCCGTACGGACATTATGGTACACGGCACCTGCCGAAGCCCCGAAATAGTGTACGAAAAAATCCCTGACACACTCGATGTCATGTGCATAAATGGCAACGTGGTCTATTCTCATACTTCCTGTTACACATTGACGGACGACATGCGGCCCGGGGACCGCGGTCTGTCCGATACTCCGTCGTCCTGTACCCGGCTGGAACGGATGCCTCGACAACTATTTACCGCAATCGACCGCTATCTTGATTACACCGTCTGCCCTCTCCTCGAAAAGACGGTATGCCTCTCCGATACGGCTCAACGGGAAGCGATGGGTAATGAGCGGCGTTGTGTCGATTCTACCCTCCTCGAGAAGACGGAGAATCTCGGCACAGTCGCAGCCATCCACCCCTCCCGTCTTGAAAGTCAGGTTTTTTCCGTACATTTCCGGCAAAGGCAGCAACTGCGGTCTGTCATAAAGCGCGACAACCGTGACGACGGCGTTGGGACGTGCACACTCCCACGCCAACCGGAACGTATCGGTTCCTCCAGCCACTTCCAGCACCGCATCGGCCCCTCCATGGTCGCTGTGGCGAAGCACGAAATCCCGGCACTCTTCCGAGCCGGTCACCAGCACACCGGGATAATGCTCCTTCACGAAACGGGCTCTTTCCGGCGAATTTTCGCAGACGATGACGCGCTTCGGCCTCTTCAGCATCACGCAGAGCAAGGTGCACAGCCCCGTAGGCCCCGCCCCGATGACCAGTACCGTATCCCCCTCCGTTATCTCCGAAATACGGGCAGCCCAGAATCCGGTAGCGAGCAGGTCTCCCACGAACAGGGCCTGTTCGTCGCTCACCGTATCGGGAATACGGTTCAGACCCCGGTCGGCATAAGGGACCCGGACATACTCCGCCTGACCGCCGTCGATACGGCATCCCAACGCCCAGCCCCCCTCCGGGTCGGTGCAATTGTTCACATAGCCGCGGCGGCAGAAGAAACACTCGCCGCAAAAGGTCTCGACGTTCACCGTCACCCTGTCGCCGACCTTCACCGAGGCAACCTCCGCCCCCACCTGCTCCACCACTCCCACCATCTCGTGTCCGACGGTGATGCCCGGCACCGCACGGGGCACGCTGCCGTGCTTGATATGCAGGTCGCTCGTACAAATACTGCACAGCGTCACGCGTACGACCGCATCGCGCGGCCCCGTCAGTTCCGGTACCGGCTTATCCGACAGTCCGAATTTCCCGTGTTCGATATAAGTGTATGCCCGCATGGCGAAAAATCCTTTCGACAAATTTAGCCATTTTCCGCACACGCAGAACATCCAGGACATGCCATCGGCACCGAATCACTCCCCTTTCCAAAGGGATGCCCGCTCCCGCCGCAATGTACCGCCGGAAAATATTTTCAGCACCGGATGCAACAAAACGCCCCCCTTCCGCATCCTATTAACAAAGGGGAGCGCCAAAGAGGCCTGCCCGAAACCGCCACAATGGAAAAGTCATGAAAACACGCCTTTTATCCGGACTGCTTTCGCTGCTCGGATTCTCCGGAATCACCGCATCGTGCAACAGCGAAGAGTACCAATCCGCCGGCGAATACGGCACGCCGTACGCCCGCTTCACTTTCAAAGGGACCGTCACCGATGCCGAGGCCCACTCGCCGCTGGAAAGCATCCGGGTAATCTCCCGCAGCGCAGAGGCACCGGAGCTGACCGATACGGTCTATACAGACCGGGCCGGCGCATACCTCATGGAGTTCGAACACATCTTCCCGAACGTAGAGAAGGTCGAACTCCGGGCCGACGCACAGGAGAGGGAGAACGGCATTCTGTTCGAGGAAGCCCGTCACACCATCATCATAACGGAGGAGGATTACACCGGTCGGGGGGAAGGCAGTTCATGGAACCACGGCACCGTCACGAAGAGCGTGGATTTCGCTCTGGAGCGCAAAAAATGAAAACGACGTACCGATAATTCCGGTCGGAGCCCCCGTCCGCGCAATCATTTAATCGACAATTATTAATTTTGCCGAAAGATTCGACAGGAACGTACACGCTCCCCCTTTACGAACCGCACACATACGACATGAAAAACGTTTTCCGTTTACAATCATCGCTATTGACCGTTCTGGTGGCGGCGGTACTGCTTGCGGGCGGATGTTCGGCCGCAGCGGACGCCCCGTCGGAAAACGGCGGCGCCAGGCCGCCTGAGGAGGGAAAGCACCATCCGCTGAACATCTCGCTCGACGGGAAGGTCGGCTGGATAAACGAATCGGGCAACGTCGTCCCGATATACGGCATCAAGGTCACCATGATAGACGGCGAAGGGATACGCACGGACTCCACGCACACCAACTACAACGGCCGGTTCCTGATAGAACACGCCGCCGTGGCGGTCGGAAATTCCTGGGAGGCCCGGCATATCTATGTCGAGATAATGGACGACAGAAGCCCGGAAGACAAACTCGGGAAGCCTACCTACAAATACCGGCGCATCCTGAAAGAGATAAACTCCGCCCCAAACAACGAAGCCTTCCTCACCATGGACGACATCATCGTGGAGAGGATAGACAGCGAATAATGCCGGAGAGAGGATGAAGAACGGCTTGGGAGTGCGCAGACGGCTCGCACTCGACATGTTCTCCAGTATAGAGGACAAACGCATCGCGGCTCACGAACTGCGTACCATCATGTGGGAGGCTACCCTCCGCTGCAACCTCGCGTGCCGTCACTGCGGAAGCGACTGCCGCAGCGAGGCCGCCGTACCCGACATGCCCGCCGCCGATTTTCTCCGGACAATCGATACGATAACCCCACATGTCGTTCCGAATCGGGTTCTCATCGTCATTACGGGCGGAGAGGCCCTGATGCGGCGCGACATCGAAGAGGTCGGACGGGCCCTTTACGACCGGGGGTATCCGTGGGGCATCGTCACGAACGGAATGCTGCTCGACGAACGCCGCCTGGAGTCGCTGCTTCGTGCCGGCCTGCATACGGCTACCGTCAGCCTCGACGGTTTCGCCGAAACTCATAACCGCATACGGCGGAACGAACGCAGCTACGAACGCGCGCTCGGCGCCCTCCGGCTGCTCGCCCGTCAGCCGGACATCCTCTACGATGCCGTGACCTGCGCCAATGCAGACACCCTCGCCACCCTGCCCCGATTCCGGGATTTCCTGATAGCCGAAGGGGTGAAACGCTGGCGCATCTTCACCATCTTCCCGGTAGGCCGCGGCGCAGACGACCCGAGTCTGCAACTCGATACGGAACAATTCCGCCGTCTGATGGAGTTCATCCGAGATACGCGCCGCGAAGGCCGCATCGCGGTCAATTACGGATGCGAAGGCTTTCTCGGCCGGTACGAAGGCGATGTACGCGACACGTTCTACCACTGCAGCGCCGGCGTATCCATCGCCGGCATCAGGGTAGACGGCGCCATCTCGGGATGCACGAGCATTCGGGCCCGCTACGACCAGGGCAACATTTACCGAGACGATTTCATGGACGTATGGAACAACCGTTTCGCACCATACCGCGACCGCGAATGGATGCGGCACGGTGCGTGCGGGAATTGCCGCGTATTCAAATATTGCCGCGGCAACGGGATGCATCTGCGCGACGAAACGGGACAACTGCTCGTGTGCCATTACAAGAAACTGTTATGACCTATGGAATATAAAGTAGAGAGAGACGGCACGCTGCTGCCGTTTCTGTTGGAACGCATGGAAGGCAGAAGCCGCAGCTCCGTGAAATCGTATCTGACGCACGGACAGGTCGCGGTGAACGGATGCCATACCACCCGCCACGACACCCCGCTGACAGCAGGCGACAGGGTTACGGTCACAAAACACCGGACAGCCGGAACACTGCATCACCCGATGCTCCGCATCGTGTACGAAGACGAACGGCTGATAGTTGCCGACAAACGGAACGGATTGCTTTCGGTCGGTACCGAAAAAGAGCACCGCAAAACCGCCTTCTACATCCTGAGCGAATATATCAAAAGGAACAATCCCGCGGCCCGGCTCTTTGTGGTGCACCGCCTCGACCGGGAAACTTCCGGTCTGATGATTTATGCCAAAGACAAGCGGACACAGGAAATCCTGCAAAAGAACTGGAAAACCATGGTGCTCGATAGACGCTACGCGGCCGTCGTGGAGGGGCGCCTGCCGCAGACGAAAGGAACCATCGCCACTCTCCTCCGCGAAGACCGCAACCGCAAAGTCTGGGCCTCTTGCAACGGTACGGGAGAGGAGGCCGCCACGGACTATACCGTCCTGCGGGAAGGGCGGAACTACTCCCTCGTGGAACTCTCGCTCCACACGGGCAAGAAGAATCAGATACGGGCCCACATGGAATGGATGAAAACACCAATAGCCGGCGACAAAAAATACGGCGCACAGACCAACCCGGCCGGACGCGTCTGCCTGCACGCCTACAAACTCTGTTTCATCCACCCGACAACAGGAGAGCGGCTCGATTTTTCCACAGGGATTCCCCGTATCTTCGAAGATACGGTCGTCTGACCTGTTTCCCGGTCAGAAAACGAGAACCGGACGACAAACGTCGAATGATGCGTACGCTTTGCCTGTCCGTATCTTCTTTACCCGTGTCCCGTCCGCTGCATACCCGGCTGGCATCAGCCGGCATCCCCCTGCCCCGTAACGGCGTACCCTCCCGGCAACAGACCAGCAGCAAGAAAAACGGACCCCAACTAAAAAAATCTTCCGACGTTTGGATTGCATCCGGATAATTTATTATCTTTGCGTCGCTTTTAAAGCGGGATGTAGCGCAGTCCGGTTAGCGCGCCACGTTCGGGACGTGGAGGTCGAAGGTTCGAATCCTTTCATCCCGACCAAAGAAAGAGAGGTCTTCAAAAAATTGGAAGACCTCTCTTTTCTATACAGACACCGGCACCCCGCACGGCCCCCCTTCTCCGTACCGAGTATGTCAGTGCCGGTCCAACTAGCCCGTAACACTATGCTCCTTCACATAAAAGCACATTTTTTATTCAATATATATTGTTGCCGATTAATAAATTTGTCGCTATATTTAAAGCGCAAAATTAATCATCGAGACAGTGCGGATTTAGCCCCCCTTATGCCGGTGCCCCCAACCCGACCATAAGAAATCTGTACTGTCTTCTTATTTTTGCATCACAGATGAGTCTACTTGATGTCCGGAGCGTGCACGGACTTGACCGGCTCAACTCTTCGGATAGAGAAGGACAAACGGAAAAGCCAAACGTCGGTCTATACGAACAGGACGGACTTCTCCCCCCCTCTGCCCATACCCGGGTCCAACAGGCCACATGACGGTCTGCCAAAATTATAACAACGGAAATATCACACCGAAAACACATTCCACTAAAAGTCGGGACATTAATTTACGCCCCATATTTCAATCACATACTGCCATGTTCTTCTTCCGTGAGCAGACTTTAACCGTGAAGACAAGATAAAGACGAAATACAATATATAACAAAACATAACAGAACAAAGTCTCTACTTCAAAGAACAAATTCATCCCAAAATCATGGGATGGAGGCCAAACATCGATTATGATATCTTCTGCCTTTCTCAAAGAATCCACAAAGGCCAATCTATAAGTTTCTGTCTCTAAAGATACGAAATTACCCATAAAAAACATCCGGACAGAACAGTCTCTGTCCG
>ERZ773133.301-NODE-301-length-72734-cov-6.541780_pt1 | contig 72734 bp, 67 predicted proteins | sample MGYA00580861_ERZ773133 | MGnify/ENA primary metagenome ERZ773133 (study PRJEB29015, sample SAMEA2737844) | human gut metagenome | biome: human gut; feature: human-associated habitat; material: faeces | place: China | collected 2012 ...
TTTTAATGGATTTTTGCGCGTGACTGTGAAGGTACTGAACAGTTACGGATTGTCTATATTTTACAGAAATACTGCCAGCTCTTCTAGCGGCTTGCGATCTGTATGCAGCCTGGACGGATGAGCTGTCTCTGCCGGATATCCAAGCGGCAGATAGACCGTCGGCTGTAAGCCCTTCATCTCTGGGAACTGCTCCAGCAATTTTTCTGGATTAAACATACCAACATACGTTGTTCCCAGTCCCAGTTCTGCTGCCTGCAGCATCATCTGGGAAACCGCCAATGTCACATCGATCTCTCCATGGTTTTTCCCGTCCCCTTCCCTTTTCCAGGAAATCTCTGGATCATAGGCTGCTACAATCACAACCGGCGAATGAAAATGACACGCCGTACATGCATCCGCTTTCGCCAGAGCCTCCTCACTCTGCATCACGAAAAAGCGCTGTGGCTGTAAGTTATGTGCCGTCGGGGCTTTGCGTCCTGCCTCCAGCACTTTCTGTAATTTTTCCGCCTCAACCGGGCGGCTGTCAAATTTACGAAGTGAATAACGTGCATCACATAATTCTTCAAATTTCATAGTAATCAAAACTCTCCTTTGTATTGCGACTAATAACTACGAATCCGATCCGAATCCTCCTCTCCCGTTTTCTCGATCTTCCGGATCTCCACCACATAGCTGCTCTTATCGTTGACCTTCACTTCCACCTGGTCACCCACATGGTGTCCTTCGATCGCTTTTCCGAGCGGCGACTCGATGCTGATCCGGTTTTCCAGAGAATTGCCCCGGATGCTCGTTACCAGACGGTATACTTCTTCCTCGTCGTCATCCTCAAAATACAGGGTAACCGTATCATTCATTCCGACCTCATCCGGGCGGGATTCTTCCGATACGATCTTAGCGTGCTTCAGCATATTTTCCAGATAGCGAATACGGCTTTCATTCCGGTTCTTATCCTTCTTAGCAGCATAATATTCGAAGTTTTCGCTCAAGTCACCCTGTGCGCGCGCCTCCTTGACCGCCTCGATCGCCTCTTTGCGGACCACCAGCTTCCGATGGTCGATCTCTTCCTGAATCTTCTTTACATCACTTTCTGTCAGCTGCTCTCTCATGTCTTACTCTGCCAGTCCCTTTTTTTCTATCATTTCTACAACCTGTGCTACATATTTTCCGCAGATTTCATCCGTCGGTGCCTCGACCATCACGCGGATCAGCGGCTCCGTACCACTCGGACGAACTAAGATTCGACCGGTATCACCCAACGCATCCGATACCTTCTGAACCTCCGCCTGCACGTCGCGGTCTGCCTGCGCCGCCTCTTTATCCTTGACTCTGACATTTTTCAGAACCTGAGGATAAATCTGCACCTCGTCAGCCAGCTTTGCAAGTGTCTCTTTCTTCTCCAGAATCACTTCCATCAGCTTTAATGATGTTAAAATGCCGTCTCCGGTCGTCGCATGCTTGCTGAAAATGATATGACCCGACTGCTCGCCTCCCAGGCAGTGGCCGTTCTGGGACATATTTTCATAGACATACTTATCGCCAACTGCCGTCTTCTCATAGGAAATACCATCGCGCTCAAATGCCTTGTAAAGACCGAAGTTTGACATAACCGTGGTGACAACTGTATTGTTGACCAGCGTGCCCTGTTCTTTCATGTATTTTCCGCATACATAGAGGATCTTGTCGCCATCCACCAGCTTGCCTTCACTGTCCACTGCCAGGCAGCGGTCCGCATCTCCATCATAAGCGAATCCAACGTCCAGATGATTTTCAACCACGTATTTCTGCAGTCCCTCGATGTGGGTGGAACCGCAATTTGTATTGATATTCAGACCGTCCGGCGTGTTGTTGATGACGTGCGTCTCCGCGCCCAGTGCATCGAATACGTTTTTCGCAATCGCGGAAGCGCTTCCGTTTGCACAGTCCAGACCTACCCGCATATTTTTGAAAGACCGTGTTGCCAGGGAAATCAGATAACCGATATAGCGGTTGCGTCCCGCTGCATAGTCAACGGTGCGTCCGATCGCATCGCGCTTGGCAAATGGAATTTCGCCCATCTCGCCATCCAGATACGACTCAATCTTCTCGATCGTCTCCTCCTCCAGTTTCTCGCCGCGTCCATTGATGACCTTGATTCCGTTGTCATAGTATGGATTGTGGCTTGCGGAGATCATGATACCGCAGTCAAACTCCTCGGTGCGTACAACATACGATACACTCGGAGTAGTTGTCACGTGAAGCAGATAGACATCTGCGCCGGAAGCGGTCAGTCCCGATACCAGCGAATACTCAAACATATAGCTGCTGCGTCTCGTATCCTTGCCGATCACGACCCGGCAGCGATCTGCTTTCGTCTTCTGTCCATAGTACCAGCCCAGGAAACGACCTACTTTATAGGCGTCCTCCACGGTCAGCGTCACATTTGCCTCGCCGCGGAATCCGTCTGTTCCAAAATATTTACCCATTTTGAGAGTTCCTCCTACATCATCAAATACAGAGTCCAAAGGTCATGTACATTTATGGAAATACCCCACTAACATACATGACCTTCTACGATTTTGATTCCAACCTGAAGAAAATCCTGCAGCCAACGGCGCTTCACACTTTCTGCCGCTGCTGCTTTCTATGTCTGATTGCACATTTTTTACTGAATTTCTTTCAGATAGCGACCTACCGCATCCTGCCAGGACGGAAGGCGCTCAAATCCGTTGTCCGAAAGTTTTTCTTTGCTGATCCGGCTGTTCATCGGGCGTTTTGCCTGACCCGGATAAGCAGCTGTATACTCGGCAGTGCTGACCGGCGTCACCTTGACGTCCATGCCCGCCTGTTTAAAGATCTCAACTGCAAATTCATACCAGCTGCAAAGTCCCTCATTCGTCGCATGGTAACGACCATATTTATCACCCTGAATCATATCAACCAGCAAACGTGCCAGATCGTATGTGTAAGTCGGGGAACCGATCTGATCATCCACAACACTGACTGCCCCGCGCTCTTTGCCAACGCGCAGCATCGTCTTGATGAAGTTCTTGCCGTTCACGCCAAATACCCACGCGATACGGACGATGAAAAACTTCTTTACCAGCTCCTCGACTGCCAGCTCACCCTCATACTTCGACTGACCGTAGGCGTTGAGTGGTTCCCGGTGGTCATCCGGCTCCCACGGGCGGGTGCCCTGACCGTTGAATACATAATCGGTGCTGATGTACATCATTTTGATGTCCAGACCTTTGCAGACCTCAGCGATATTTCTCGTTCCATCTGCATTGACTTTACGGCAGAGTTCCATATTCTGTTCCGCTGCGTCTACTGCAGTATATGCAGCGCAGTGGATCACTGCATCCGGCTTTGCCTCGGTGATCACGCGGCGGCATGCCTCTGCATCGGTAATATCCATCTCATCGACATCCACACCGATGCCAGTAAGACCCTGTTTTTTCAGCTCATTCATCACGTCATAGCCAAGCTGGCCTTTAACGCCTGTCACTAATACTCTCATTATAATCTATCTCCATACATTTTTTCGAAGTACTGGCTGTACTCACCGCTTAAAATGTGTTTCCACCAGTCCTGATTGTTCAGATACCAGTCAATCGTCTGACGAATGCCGGTGTCAAAATTGTATTTCGGCTTCCAGCCAAGCTCCGTCTCGATCTTGGTCGGATCGATCGCATAACGGCGGTCATGACCCGGACGATCCTTGACGTAACGGATCAGGCTTTCCGGCTTGTCCAGCGCTTTCAGGATGGTTTTGACAACCTCCAGGTTGGTCCTCTCATTGTGTCCGCCAATATTGTAAATCTCACCGACGCGTCCCTTGTGGAGAATCAGATCGATCGCCTCACAATGATCGGATACGTGCAGCCAGTCGCGGACGTTCGCGCCGTCGCCGTATACCGGAAGTTCCTCGTCTGCCAGCGCACGGCTGATCATCAACGGAATCAGCTTCTCCGGGAAATGATATGGACCGTAGTTGTTGGAGCAGCGGGATACTGTCACCGGAAGTCCGTAGGTTCTATGGTATGCCAGTACAAACAGATCCGCACTCGCCTTGGAAGAAGAGTACGGGCTGGAGGTATGAAGCGGGGTCGTCTCGGTGAAGAAGAGATCCGGGCGGTCTAACGGCAGATCGCCGTATACCTCATCGGTCGATACCTGATGATAACGTTTAATTCCATAGGTGCGGCAGGCATCCAGCAGGGTGGTCGTTCCCATGACATTGGTGCGGACAAACGCCTCCGGATCCGTGATGGAACGGTCTACATGGCTCTCTGCTGCAAAGTTTACTACAATGTCCGGCTTTTCTTCCTCGAAGAGCTTAAACACGAAGTCGCGGTCTGCGATATCGCCGTGTACAAACTTGTAATTCGGCTTATCCTCTACCGGTTTCAGTGTCTCTAAGTTACCCGCATAGGTCAGAAGATCCAGATTGATGATCTGATACTCCGGGTATTTATTTACCATATGGTGTACGAAGTTTCCGCCGATGAATCCGGCTCCGCCTGTCACGATAATCTTCATTGTTTTAACTCCTTTTAATTCTGATGTATTTTATCAACATATTTCCCATCCAGTACGTCTTTCAGATATTTGCCATACTGGTTTTTCTTGTATACCTCGTATGCCTCCAGCACTTCTTCCTTGCTGATCCATCCGTTTAAGTACGCAATCTCCTCCAGGCACGCGATCTTGCGGTGCTGGTGGGTCTCTACTGTCTTAACGAAATTGGTTGCCTCAACTAAGGACTCATGTGTACCGGTATCGAGCCAGGTAAAGCCCTGTCCCAGAAGAATAACATCCAGATCGCCATTTTCCAGATAGATGCGGTTCAAATCGGTGATCTCAAGCTCACCTCTGGCAGACGGTTTTAACTGTTTCGCATACTCTACTACCCGGTTGTCATAGAAATACAGACCCGTTACACAGTAATTGGACTTCGGTTTCTCCGGCTTCTCCTCGATGGAGATCGCCTTGCCCTGGTCGTCAAATTCTACGATACCGAAGCGCTCCGGATCATCGACATAGTAGCCGAATACAGTCGCGCCCTCTTTCTTGGCAGAGGCAGCACGCAGGCGTTTCACAAGTCCCTGACCCTGGAAAATATTGTCCCCCAGAATCATCGCTACGGAATCATCCCCGATGAACTCCTCGCCGATGATAAATGCCTGTGCCAGTCCATCCGGACTTGGCTGCACGGCATAGCTTAAATGTAAACCAAACTGATGTCCATCGCCCAACAATTCCTTAAAACGCGGTGTGTCATCCGGTGTCGAAATAATCAGAATATCCCGGATTCCCGCGTTCATCAGAACGGAGATCGGATAGTAAATCATCGGTTTGTCATAAATCGGAAGCAGCTGTTTGGAAGTTACGCGTGTCAGCGGGTAAAGGCGTGTGCCTGAACCGCCTGCTAAAACGATACCCTTCATATCTTGTTCTCCTCATATGTTTTATTTTCACGCCTCTTTTCTAAAAAAAGGCAGATCTCATCACTATAAGTAATATACCACATTTGCCTGCTGCTTGCAAATTTATTTGCTTTGCACTTCTTCTATGTTTACACATAATTTTCCCTCTACTGTTCTTGCATTCCACAACCCATGAGCATCATTCATCCACCGCATACACAATCGTCCGCGCATCCGCAAATTCATAACTGCACGTCACAAAGGAATACAAGTGGGAAACCTCCTCGTCTGGAAGTTCGCGAAACCGGCATCCCTCCGTCATTTCTTCTATATAAGGATGCATCTCCGACCGATCCGCAAATTCCGTCCTACGCCGTTCCCCCTGACTGCCCGCAGTGAGCGCTGCAATCAGACGGAGTGTCCGCCTTTTCCCATCTGGAAAATAGAGATAAGCCGTCCGATGCTTCTGGAAGAAATCTTCGTCTTTCAGGCGGATCAGCTCGGAAAACCGGCTTCCGTCCTTCATATGATGCCCGTAAAAAATCGAATGAAAATCCGATGCATCCGGTGCACTCTCGCAGTCCAGAAAGACAGTCCCGGCTGGATCTGGTTTTCCATCCAGCCCGATGCTGCGGTACGATTCATTGTCGGTTGTCTGGACAATCGGTTCGTCGATGTGAGTACCGGGAATGCGAATCCAGGCGATGACGTCGGCATTCTGACATTTTAAGGCTGCGAAATCTGGCTGCCATATCGGCTCTGACGCATCTGAATCAGATTTTCCAGATAAATTCTGCTCTACATTTCCTTCAGATTGGGAATCTCTGTTTTCCGCCCTTCTAACCGCATCCCCCACACCATCCGCCAGAACCAGACATCCAATCACGATCAAAAAAGCACAGAAGATGCGGCGTGCCCAGCGGGCAGCGCCGTCTCCTGTGCGCTTCTTAGTACCCAAATTTTCCTTCCAGCGATTCATCTTCGCGGATCCAATCTTCTACATCGACTTTTCGGTACTCATTTTTCGTATCACGGATATAGACATGTTCAATTCCGGCATTGATTACCATGCGCTTGCACATCGAACAGCAGCTCGATTTTTCCACATACCCGCCGGTTCTCGCATCGACACCGGTCAGATACAGCGACGCGCCGATCATGCGCTCTCTGGAGGCACTGATCAGGGCATTGGCCTCGGCATGGACACTGCGGCACAACTCGTACCGCTCGCCGCGCGGCACATGAAGCTCCTCGCGGATGCAGCGACCGATATCGGAACAGTTTTTCCGTCCGCGCGGGGCGCCCACATAGCCGGTCGAGATAACCTCATCGTTATTCACAATCACTGCCCCGTAGTGCTTTCGCAGACAGGTACTCCGCTGCGAAACCATTTCCGCCAGATCCAAATAATAATTGACTTTATCTCTTCTTTCCATATAGGATCCCCCTTCCGTTTTCTCTAATTCTTTAGATGCCCTCATTCATCTTCGCCAGCTTCGCCGCCTGATCGGCTGCAATTAAGCTGTCAATGATCTCATACAGATCGCCGTCCATGATCGAATCGATCTTATACAAGGTCAGTTTGATGCGGTGCTCGGTCACACGTCCCTGCGGGAAGTTATAGGTACGGATCTTCTCGGAACGGTCACCGGTACCGATCTGGCTGCGGCGTTCTGCCGCTTCCTCGTTCTGACGTTTCTCCAGCTCCAGATCATATAGCTTGGAACGCAGAAGACGGAACGCCTTTTCCTTGTTCTGTAACTGCGATTTCTCAGTCTGGCTGTAGATCACGATACCGGTCGGAATATGGGTCAGACGTACCGCGGAGTCAGTCGTGTTGACACACTGTCCACCGTTTCCGGACGCACGCATAACGTCAATACGGATATCTTTATCATCGATGACAACGTCCACATCCTCTGCCTCCGGCATCACGGCAACCGTCGCGGTCGAGGTATGGATACGTCCGCCGGACTCGGTCTCCGGCACACGCTGTACGCGGTGGACACCGCTCTCGTACTTCATCTTGGAGTAAGCGCCCTGGCCGGTAATCATGAAAACGACCTCCTTGAAGCCGCCGATTCCATTTTCACTGACGCTGACAAGCTCAGTTTTCCAGCGGTTGCGCTCTGCAAAGCGCACATACATACGGTACAGTTCGGACGCAAATAATGCCGCCTCATCGCCGCCTGCACCTGCACGGATCTCGACGATAACGTTCTTTTCATCGTTCGGATCCTTCGGAAGAAGCAGAATTTTTAATTCCTGCTCCAGATCTTCAATGCGCTTTTTCGCAGCATTTAACTCTTCCTTCGCCATCTCGCGCATCTCCTCGTCGGATTCCTCATCCAGAAGCGCCAGACTGTCCTCTACGTCCTGTTTTGCCTTCTTATACTCTTTATATGCCTCCACAATCGGAGCCAGATCCGACTGCTCCTTCATCAGCTTGCGGAAACGATTTGTATCGCTTGCCACTTCCGGACTGCCGAGCTCTTCCATCAGCTCTTCATAACGGATCAGTAAATCATCCAATCTGTCAAACATGATATCCTCCTCTATCGTCTAACGGTTCCACCGTGCCTTTACCACGCGGTTAAGCCCCGGCTCATCCTTTATCACTTCTATCTCCCGATACCCGGCGATGGTCAGTATCCGGCTGACCGCCTCCGCCTGGTCATATCCTATCTCAAAATATACGCAGCCGCCCTTGTTCAGATGTTTGCTGCACTCCAGCGCCAGAACCCGGTAAAAATACAGACCGTCCTCGCTGCCGTCCAGCGCCAGCCGCGGCTCATGGTCGCGTACCTCCGGTTCCAGACCGTCGATCACCGCCGATGGGATATACGGCGGATTCGACACAATCACATCGTACATGACATCCGCCTCCACCGCCTGAAACAGATTGCTCTGCAAAAGTGTCAGGCTGTGTTCCTCGATCTCTGCCTGCAGGCGCGGTCCCTTTGCCAGCCACGTTTTCAGGCGGATGCACCACGGATCCTCCGATACCTGAAACGATTCTGACCGCGCAGTTCCCTTCTGAATCAAAAAGAGACGTCTCGCATTTTTCTTTGCCACGCGCAGCGCCGCCTCGGAAATATCCACCGCCGTCACGTTCTGGTAGCCGCCAAGCACGGCAAGGCTGATCGCGATACAGCCGGATCCGGTACACATATCCAAAAGTTTCAGATCCTTTTCCGGGTAATCCCGAAGAACCCGCTCAACTAACGTCTCCGTATCCTGGCGCGGAATCAGGACATTTTCATCGACAGAAAATGTCATTCCCATAAAATCCTGCATTCCCAGAATCTGCTGCAGTGGAATGCGCTCTGCCCGTTTCTGAAGCATTTCCTGATAGCGCCCATAGCCCTTTTCCAGGCGTTCCGCATGGATTGGACGGTTCTGATCCAGATAATAATGCACCCGGTCAATCCCGAACGCCGCTTCCATCAGATACCAGGCATCCGTCCCTGCGTCCGGCACACCCGCCTCACTTAAGCGCGCGCCGCCCTCATCCAACAGTTCTCTCCAGGTCAGGTCTGTTCTTCCGTTTTCCTCGCTCATCGACTCATCCCCTCTGTCGTACCGTGTTCTATTTATGACTCTTCCAGCTGCTTTTCCCAGCCTGGGAAATTCTCCGTCAGGTATTCTCTCCAGTCAAAAACTGCCTCGGTCGCCGCGATCGCCACCTCAATCATCGAGTCATCCGGCTCCTTCGTCGTCAGTCCCTGCATCCACATACCCGGACGGCTCACCAGATCCATAAACTTCGAATTGCTCCGTCCAGCACACTGCAATACCTCATATGATATACCCGCAATGACCGGAACCAGAATAATACGGCTCAGAATCCGCATCCAGATCGTATCGACCCGGATCACCATAAACATCAGAATACTGATCACCATGACAATCAATATGAAACTGGTACCACAGCGCTTGTGCTCCTTCGAGCTCTCGCGCACATATTTTACCGTCAGCGGATGTCCGTGTTCCACACAGTTGATGCACTTGTGCTCCGCCCCGTGGTACATAAATGTCCGCCGGATGTCCTCCATCCGCGAAACGAGTTTAATATAGATAATAAAAATCGCGATCCGGATCACACCTTCCAGCACTGCCATCAGATGATCCGATGTGATAACTCCCTTAAACAGGTTCGCAATCCCCAGCGGCAGGAGCATAAAAATACCAATTGCCAGGATAAACGAAATTACCAGAACTGCTGCCATGATCGCACTCTCCAGCTTCTCGCCGAACACACGGTCTAAAAACTGTTCGAATTTTCCCGGCTCTGCATCCTCATCATCCTCAAAAAAGCTGGCGGAATACGACAGACTCCGCATGCCGATGATCATCGAATCTGCAAACCGGAACACGCCGCGCACAAACGGGAGCTGTAAAATCTTCGCTTTTTTCGTGATACTCTGGTATGTGTCTTTTTTTACTTCTATCTCTTTGTCAGGCCGGCGGACTGCCACTGCATAGTCCTCGCCTTTCATCATCATGATTCCTTCAATTACCGCCTGACCGCCAATTCCTGAATACTTCATGCTGTCCTTTCAAAATAAAATAAAAAAAGAAGAAAAGTAACTGTTCAGCAGGTCTGCGCATTTACTGCGCTGACCGTACGAATACATGAGCCAGCAGGCAAAAATCCCATTGCCGCAGGCAATTTTTAATGGATTTTTGCGCGTGACTGTGAAGGTACTGAACAGTTACGAAGAAAACAAAAAGGCTGAGTTTAATGTCGCCACTAAAACCCAACCTTTACATGGTTCAAACTTATTTGCCTGCGTTGATGCCGTACTTGCGGTTGAACTTATCGATACGTCCGCGGGCAGCGGCTGCTTTCTGCTGGCCTGTGTAGAATGAATGACACTTGGAGCAAACCTCTACGTGGATGTCTTTCTTGGTAGAACCAGTTACGAACTCGTTACCACAGTTGCAAACTACTTTTGCCTGATAATAGGCTGGATGGATTCCTTCTCTCATTTCTTTCACCTCTCTGAATTTTTCATTGCGATTTCCGACCGCTTTTTTAATTGCAAGCCGTCTTAAAACGGCTCTATATAAAGCTCCGCACATCCAGGCACGCTATTCCATCATTTAAGCGTTCCTTCCACTCGTAAGGACGACTCACGCAGATGTCAGAACTACCGTCTGTTAATACAGCCTTATAATTATATCATGGTGTGTACTTTTTAGCAAGCAATTTTATCTATTTTTCAATACTATTTTTCTTCTTACAGTCCTGTTTTCCTGCCTGGAAGAAAGTCCTCACAGATGCGCTATTGGTGAAACATGATTTTTAGTAAAATGACCCCTTTTTCCGCGTGATCTCCACAAATTCCGTATTGTTCTTCGTCTTGGCAAACAGATCCAGGATCCGCTCGACGGTATCCTCCGGTTTCTGCGTGTTGGTCGCCTTGTGGACGATATCGACCGCTTCCGCCTCGGCGGACGAAAGAAGCAGATCATCTCTTCGCGTACCGGAACGCAGGATATCGATCGCCGGGAAGATGCGCTTCTCGGAAAGTTTGCGGTCAAGCACCAGCTCCATGTTGCCGGTTCCCTTAAATTCCTCGTAAATAACATCGTCCATGCGGCTGCCCGTCTCAATCAGCGCGGTCGCCAGAATCGTCAGGCTGCCGCCCTCGCGAATATTTCTCGCCGCACCGAAGAAGCGCTTCGGCATATGCAGCGCTGCCGGATCCAAACCACCTGAAAGAGTTCGTCCACTCGGCGGAACCACCAGGTTGTAAGCCCTCGCCAGACGGGTGATACTGTCTAAAAGAATCATAACGTCCCTTCCGTGCTCGACAAGGCGCTTCGCCCGTTCTACTACCATCTCCGACACACGTTTATGACGCTCCGGCAGCTCGTCAAACGTCGAATAGATGACCTCGACATTTTCTCCCGTTACCGTCTCACGGATATCTGTCACCTCCTCCGGACGCTCATCGATCAGAAGGATGATCAGGTGCATTTCTGGATGGTTCTTTGTGATGGTCGTCGCCACCTGCTTTAACAGGGTGGTCTTTCCGGCTTTTGGCGGGGATACGATCATGCCTCGCTGTCCTTTTCCGATCGGGGACAGCAGATCCATCACACGCATCGCCATGGAAGTCTTAACCCCCGGATATTCCAGGTGCAGACGTTCATTTGGGAAAATTGGCGTCAGATTTTCAAAATTCGGACGTTTTTCCACCACGCTGGTCGGGTATCCATTGACCGAATTAATATATAATAATGCGGCAAATTTCTCCGTCGCCGACTTCACACGACGGCTTCCGCGCACGATATCACCAGTTTTCAGATTAAAACGGCGGATCTGGGACGGCGCCACATAGACGTCATTTTCACCCGGCAGGAAGTTTTCACAACGGATAAATCCAAATCCATCCGGCATAACCTCCAGGATTCCGTTCGCCTCGATGCCGCTGTCCAGCTCCTGAAATTCATTTTTCAGATCCTCCATGCGTGCATTTTCCACCTCAGTACGGGTGCTTTCCATCTGCTGCACCGGCGCGGTACGTTCCGGCTGACTGTACTCGGAGGCTGCTTCTGCCATCTGCGATGCCGGTGCGGTATGTTCCGGCTGGCTATACTCGTTTCTTGCGCTCATCGCTTCATTGTAATTGTTACGCGGCACATAGGAATTTCTCTGATACCCCTCTCGCTGCGTGTACTCGCGTCTGCGATTATCCTGATAACGGGTATTATTATTCTCACGGCGTGTATAGGAGCCGTATTCATTCCGGCGGTATCCGCCTTCGCTGCGGCGCTCATAACTGGAATTCTGCCCTCCCGCAGCCCGTTCTCCGTTGGCAGATCTCCGGGGCTGCGAATACGTCTGTGCCGATGTATTCTGCCCTGCATCAGTTCTGCGCGGCTGCACGTGCATTTCCGTTCTCTCTGCCGGTTCCGCCGATCCAGCCGGATGCTCACTGACAGAAGCCTGGGGCGTTTCTTCTTTCTGTCCCTCTTCCACCGGCTTCTCAAGTTCGCACAGCCGGTCTATGATCTCCGCCTTTTTCAGGGTGCTGATCCCCTTTAACCCCTGTGCCTTCGCCATTTCCCGAAGCTGCACCAGAGGGAGTGTCTTTAATTTTTCTCTCATATAATTCTCCTTGCCCTGTTTAATTGTGTCATATTCTCTGGGATTCAAAAATCAGAAATAAGAAACGTGTGGATGTCTTCCAGGTACTTACACGAAACCGGACAGGCAGATACCTGCCCGGCATACCTTTTTAACATAGCCTTTTATGCTGTGACTGCTCTTTATCCTGCAGCCACCTTGGTTTTATTATAAACGGTTTTCATAAAAATTCAAGTAGACATTTTCTTCATACATATCAATTCAGGAACATAGTAACTGTTCACAGGTAGGAATTTTCTGAACTGAAAATTCCGTACGATACAGTTCCGGCAGCAGATTTTGCCGATTTGGAATGCGTAGCATCGGCAAAATCCATCTGAAAAGAAGCTTTTTCTCATTCAGAGCCCTTCAGGAAGCGCAGCCACTCCCCAATCTTCTTCTCATACCCATTTTCTGACGGGCGGTAAAATGTGCTGCCCTCCAGTCCATCCGGCAGGTACTGCTGCTTCACATAATGATTCGGATAATCGTGTGCATACTTGTACCCGTCGCCATGCCCCAGCTTCTCCGCCCCGCTGTAATGGCGATCGCGCAGATGGGACGGCACCGTAAAGTTTCCCTTTAACCTGACCGCCTCCTGTGCCTCATCGACCGCCACATACGCCGCGTTGCTCTTCGGCGCGCTCGCCACATAGGTAGCTGCCTGCGACAGGATAATCCGCGCCTCCGGCAGACCAATCCGTTCCACTGCCAATGCCGCGCTGACCGCAACCTGAATCGCCTGCGGATCCGCATTGCCGACATCCTCCGACGCACAGATCATGATACGCCGCGCAATAAATTTGATATCCTCGCCTGCATCCAGCATCTTCGCCAGATAATAAACTGCCGCATCCGGATCGGTACCGCGCATACTCTTGATAAACGCTGAGATCGTATCGTAATGGTTATCCCCCGTCTTGTCATACTTCACGGCACGGCGCTGGATGCACTCCTGCGCCACATCGAGTGTAATGTGAATCAGCCCATCTCCACTCCGTTCCGTTGTGAGAATACCAAGCTCGATCGCATTGAGCGCCGCGCGCGCGTCTCCGCCTGCCATATCGGCCAGAAAATCCAGAGCCTCGTCCGTCGCCTCCGCGCGATAGCTTTCCATGCCCTTTTCCTTGTCATGGATCGCCCGCTCTAAAAGCTCGCGGATATCCGCATTTTCCAACGGTTTCAGCTCAAAAATACGTGATCGGGAAATCAGCGCCCCGTTGACCTCAAAATACGGATTCTCCGTCGTCGCACCAATGAGCAGAATCGTCCCGTCCTCAACAAACGGCAGAAGATAGTCCTGCTGCCCCTTATTAAAGCGGTGAATCTCGTCGATAAACAGGATCGTGCGCTTTCCGTACATCCCCAGCGCATCCTTGGCATCCTGCACGACCTGTTCCATATCTTTTTTCCCCGCCACCGTCGCGTTGAGCTGCTCAAAACGCGCGCTCGTCGTGTTGGCAATCACGCGCGCCAGCGTCGTTTTGCCCGTTCCGGGCGGTCCATAAAAAATCAGCGATCCGAGCTTATCTGCCTTGATCGCCCGGTACAAAAGCTTATCCTTTCCTATGATATGCTTCTGTCCCACCACCTCGTCAAGCGTGGACGGGCGCAGCCTGGATGCCAGCGGCGCCTCCTGCTCGATCGTATTTTTCCGCATATAATCAAATAAATCCATCGTATCCTCTCAATCAATCAGACATTCTTCTATTGTAACAAAAGTATATCCCTCCGCCGTCAATGTGTCAATCGTCTCAAGCGCAGCATCGACCGAAGTCTGATATGCATCATGCATCAGCACCACCGTGTGAACCGCCGCATTTTTGCAGATATGCTTCACAATCCGCGCCGTATTCCGGTTTTTCCAGTCCAGCGTATCGACGTCCCAGAACACCGGCGTCATCAACACTCTCTCCTGAAGCTCCGTACTCCATGAACCATACGGCGGACGTATGTATTCCGGACGTTTTCCCGTGACCGCCTCGATCCAATCGGCCGTCTCCCGAATCTCCTCCACGCTCTTTTCAATCGGCTGGCGCGCCAGATCCACATGTGCCATGCAGTGAACCCCGATGAGATGACCGTCTTTAGCCATCTGTTGCACCAGTTCCTCATTACCCGGAATATTTTCCCCGACCAGAAAAAAAGAGGCTTTCACGCCCCTCTCGCGCAAGCCGTCCAGCAGCTTTTTCGTGTACACCCTGTGCGGTCCGTCGTCGAAGGTCAGCGCCAGCTCCCCGCCGGAAAAGCATTCCGGGGAGGAAACCGTCTGGTCCGTCTGGTCCGCCTGCTCCACTTCCGCCAAATCTTCCCACTGCATCCCCACTGCCAGCCTGCACACGATTCCTAAGAAACACAGATCCAGCAGCACTGCCGTGCACAGGCAGAGCAGTTTTTTCCTCATGGAACCCTTATTTTGAATGATCCGATTTACCATTTTAGACGTGTCAGCCCTGAACTGTGACAGGGCATCCCCTTTATATTTGCGTTTCCGCTTCCATGTATTATATGAATGCAAAAAAGGATCCAGACCTCCGCATTTCTGTCAGGTCTGAATCCTCTTTTTCTATTTAATGTGCTCTCAGAATCTTTCCGCCAGCCGCAAAAGCAAGTGCAGGAAAGACTCCGAGAGTACATTTTAACCTACTAGCGCCGAAATACCAAAGTAGGACAGCACCACGATACCAAGCACAATCCGATAATATCCGAAAAACTTGAAATCATGCTTGCGGACATATCCCATCAGGAACTTGATCGAGTACACAGACACGCCAAATGCGACCACCATACCAAGAACCAGATAAATGAACTCCGCGAAAGAAAATCCGCCGCCCTGAATGAAAAATTTCACAATCTTTAAAAAACTCGCACCGAACATAACCGGAATCCCAAGGAAGAATGAAAATTCTGCCGCCGCCGGACGTGAACAGCCGATCAGCATCGCGCCCAGAATCGTCGCGCCCGAACGGGAAGTACCCGGAATCATCGCCAGCACCTGGAAACAGCCGATCAGTGCCGCTGTCTGGAACGAAATCTGCGTCACGCGCTCAATCGGAAAATGACGGTGTACGTTTCGATTTTCCAGTACGATAAACAAAACGCCGTAGAGAATCAGCATCGCTGCTACGACATAGCCGTTCATCAGTTTATCCATGAAATGGTCAAGCGGAAGCCCAATCACCGCTGCCGGAATGCAGGCTATAATAATTTTTATCCACAAACGGATTGTACCGCGCTTCTGCGCCATCGATTTGTGCGGTGAAAACGGATTCAATTTATTGAAATACAGCACCATAACCGCCAGAATCGCACCCAGCTGGATGACAACCATAAACACTTCCCGGTACGCCTCGCTGACATCCAGATGGATGATCTCATCCACCAGAATCATATGCCCGGTACTGCTGATCGGAAGCCATTCCGTGAAACCTTCCACGATTCCCAGTACAATTACCTTTAAAATCTCAACAAAACTCATGTCTGCTCCTTCCTACACGTTTTCTATCTGCCAGTCGATCGGGGCAACACCATGTTCTTTTAAAAATTCATTGGTCTTGCTGAATGGCCGGCTGCCGAAAAATCCACGGTACGCAGACAGCGGGCTCGGATGCGGTGCTTCGAGAATCAGATGCTTCGGATTATTAAGCATCGATTTCTTCGCTTGTGCCGGACGTCCCCACAGAATAAATACCATCGGACGGTCCTGCTCATTTAAGATCTTGATCGCAGCGTCCGTAAACTCCTCCCAGCCGATTCCACGGTGGGAATTTGCCTGATGCGCGCGGACGGTCAGAACTGTGTTCAGCAGCATGACTCCCTGCTTCGCCCATTTCGTCAGATAGCCATTGTTCGGGATGTAGCAGCCGAGATCATCGTGCAATTCCTGATAAATATTCACCAGGGACGGCGGGATTTCCACATCCGGCTTTACCGAAAAGCAAAGCCCATGCGCCTGTCCCGGACCATGGTAGGGATCCTGACCTAAAATAACCACCTTTACCTCGGAAAGAGGGGTAAAATCAAATGCATTGAAAATATCATTCGCATCCGGATATACAACATGCGTCTCATATTCCCGTTTCACAGTATCGTATAACTTTCTGTAATATGGCTTTTTAAACTCTCCGCTGAGCGGAGCCAGCCAGTCATTACTGATTGCTCCCATTGCCCTATCCTCTCGTCCATGTCATTTTCTGTCGTTTTCTGTCAAACGATGGTTCCATTTTAGCACAATCGAAGCGGTTTCTCAAGTTTTGCTTCCCAAATGTCCCCTCTGCAGATAAGTGGACGTTACTGTTCACGCATACGTGCCCAGTAATTAAGTGGACTCTCAATCGCAGGAAGCAAAATTGCGGATAAAGCCGACCGAATTCTGCGGAATCGATACGGTCCTCTCCTGAATATCTCCGACAATCTGGTAAAACTTCTGGTTTATCCGATACATATGCGATTTGCGGTTAAAAAAGACCGTCTTTTCAAAGGGCCAGCGGATGACGGTCGGCGTCTTGAAATCCACTCCCAGCTCGAGAATCAGAAGCGCATGGTTTAAGGTTCCAGCCAGCCATTCCCGGTAGAGATTCCAGCTTTTCAAATAACCTTCCTCGATATACGGATTCGCCAGAACTGTGTTTTCTGTCAGCGGCGCCCCACAGTGCGGGCAGATACCATCCACCACCTCGCCGCGCTCCCAGATATCCTTCGTACAGCCTTTCGAACACTGAAGCCAGTTCACATTACCGCACGGCGCCGTGATTTTCGCTTCATCCAACGGGCTTTCAAAGATGCGCGCATCCTTTGCGGTTGTCACGATAAAATAATCCTTCCCCTCTGTCATCGATGCCAGCGCCCGGTATGCCTCCTGTACCTCCGCACCTCCCGCCTTCTCCCATTCGCTTCCAAGCCCAATCAGCAGAAATTCGCACGCCTTAAGCCGTTCCCGAAGCGTTTTAAGTTCCTCATCTGCTGCCGTTTCATTTCTTGTCTTCTCTGCCATCTTGATTTGATTCCCCCGTTTAAAAAAGAGTCTGCATCTTCGCGGAGTATTTTTTATTTCATAGGACACAATTTCCCATGAAATAAAAAGAGCCCGGCATGCGCTCACGCACACGCCAGACTCTCCATCTGTAATGCAATTAGCTCTATGCGAAATTACTTAAATTACTTTAAGGTAACTTTAGCGCCTTCAGCCTCTAATTTAGTCTTGATGTCCTCAGCCTCTTCCTTGGAAGCGCCAGCCTTAACTACCTTCGGAGCACCGTCAACTACTTCCTTAGCCTCTTTCAGACCAAGACCTGTAGCTTCACGAACTACCTTGATAACTTTAACTTTGTTCGGGCCAACCTCTGTCAGCTCTACGTCGAACTCAGTCTTCTCTTCTGCTGCCTCAGCTGCACCTGCTGCTGCTACAACAACGCCTGCTGCTGCGGATACACCGAACTCTTCCTCGCAAGCTTTTACTAAATCGTTTAACTCTAATACGGATAATTCTTTGATTGCCTCAATGAACTCAGCTGTTGTTAACTTTGCCATTTTAATATTCCTCCTGTGATTGAATTTTAAATCGGCCTTATGCGGCCTCTTGCTTTACTATGCGGCTCTCACGCACCTTACACCCTGCTTTGCAGGTAAGGGTCTTATGCCTCCTGCTGCTCTGCGATCTGTTTGATAACACGAGCGAAGTTTGTGATCGGAGACTGCATGCTTCCAAGAAGTTTTCCAAGAAGAACTTCTCTGGACGGGATGGTTGCGATAACCTGCATGCCCTTTGCATCGTAGTAAGTATCCTCTACAACGCCGCCCTTGATCTCAAGCTTGTCTGCTTTTTTAGCGAACTCAGCTAAAATTCTTGCCGGAGCTGTAGCATCCTCTTTGGATACAGCCAGAGCGGTCGGACCCTCCAGATTCGGCTCCAGAGCCTCGAACGCGGTACCCTTAGCAGCGAAACGAATCATGGTGTTCTTATATACTTTATAAGTAACACCAGCTTCTCTTAACTGCTTACGGAGCTGTGTGTCCTGCTCAACTGTCAGTCCACGGTAGTCAACTACTACTGCGCCCTTAGCGCCGTTGAATAATTCTGCGATTTCAGCAACAACCGGCTGCTTTAATTCAACTTTTGCCATGATTGGTTTACCTCCTGTTTTATTTCTATAACCGCCTGGTAAACGTTTTCTGTAAAATAAAATCCCTCCGTCACTCGCAGGACAGGGGGATAGAAATATACAACGATATCAGTTCCCTCGGCAGGCGTATTAACCTTATGCCTTTCGGCACCTGCTGTCTTCGGCAGTTAAACACGATAAGTACTATAACATAGAAGTCAAGGGTTGTCAATAGACCTATTAACTTTTTTTATTTTGTAAAAATGCAGCCGCAACCTCCATATCCTCCGGCGTTGTCACCTTGATATTCCGGTAAGAACCTTCGGTCAGGCGCACCTTGTGATCGGTCATCGTCTCGACCACCATCGCATCATCCGTCACTCCCTGCTGGTACTCTTCCCGACTCATCATCTTGTCATACGCCGCGCGGATCAGCGGGTAAGTAAATCCCTGCGGTGTCTGAATCATCCAGACATGCGCCCGTTCCGGCGTCACAGAGGCAAATCCGTCCGCATCCACCAGCTTGACCGTATCCTTTGACGGCATGCCTGCCACTGCTGCGCTATAACTTCGTATATCTGATACGATACGTTCAATCATCGGCTCGTCCACAAACGGACGCGCCCCGTCATGAATCAGGACGCAGTCCCCCTCCCCATAGGAAAGCTGGCTGCCGAGCGCCTTTAAACCCTCGTAGACCGAATGGTAGCGCTCTTTTCCGCCCGCAACGATAGCGCGCACCTTGGAAAATCCATATTTTCCTACAATCTCGTCCCGGCAGTACGCGATCTCATCCGCCCCGGTCACCAGAATCACATCATCGACCCGGCTCTCCTCAAACGCGTGAAGTGCATACCAGATGACCGGCTTTTCCTCCAGAAGGAGAAACTGCTTCTGAATCTTGCTTTTCATCCGTTTTCCCTGTCCGGCTGCCAGAACGATAGCGGCGGTGCGGGTCGGATGCGGTGTAATTTTCTCTTTCCCAAATTGATCCAATGTATGTTCCATCTCGTTTCTCCTCCATGCCAGAACGATCTCTTAAAACACTCTTTTTCCACTTTTTGTCAAATCAATCTTTTAAAAAAACTAACCGCAAAACAATTCTTCCTGAAAAAATTTGTATTATCTCTCGCCCAGCTTCAAATTCGGCACCGCATTCAGATCCCAGCCTGCGCGCGCGCCCTTCTTATATTCATAGTACGCCGCCGCGCCGATCATCGCCGCATTGTCCGTACAGAAGATCGGTGACGGATGGAAGAACTGGATGCCCGCCTCTTTACAGGCCTTCTCCATGCCCGCCCGGAGAGCGGAGTTGGATGCCACACCGCCGGCGATCGCCACGCGCTTATAGCCGTGCTGTTTCGCCGCCTCGATCGTGCGCGATACCAATACTTCCACAACCGCATTCTGGAACGAAGCCGCCAGATCCGGCACATTGATCTCCTCGCCCATCATTTTCGCATGGTTAATATAATTTAAGACCGCCGATTTTAAGCCGCTGAAGCTGAAATCATATGGATTGTCGCCCACTTTTGCCCGTGGAAACTCAATCGCATGTGGATTCCCCTCTTTTGCCGCCTTATCGACCTTCGGGCCGCCCGGATAACCGAGCCCGACCGCGCGTGCCACCTTGTCAAACGCCTCGCCTGCTGCATCGTCTCGGGTGCGTCCCAGAATCTCAAATTCGCCATAATCTTTCACAATCACCAGATGTGTATGTCCGCCTGACACGATCAGGCACATGAACGGCGGTTCCAGATCCGGATTTTCGATGAAATTTGCCGATACGTGCCCCTCAATATGGTGTACGCCGACCAGCGGCTTCTTCGCCGCATACGCGAGTGCTTTGGCTTCCGCCACACCGACCAAAAGCGCGCCAACCAGCCCTGGACCGTAGGTAACTGCAATCGCCGTCATCTCCTCCAGACTCATATGTGCCTCTGTCAGCGCCTCTTCAATAACCTGGTTGATCTTCTCGATATGCTTTCTCGACGCAATCTCCGGCACAACGCCGCCAAACAGCGTGTGAAGATCGATCTGGGAAGATATGATATTGGAAAGAACGGTACGTCCGTTTTTCACGACTGAAGCTGCCGTCTCATCACAGGAACTCTCGATTGCAAGAATGTAAACATCTTCTGATGGGTGTCCGTTTTCTGTATCATGCACGGAAATCTCTGCTCCCGATACCGGAGCTTTCCCTGGTCCCCGTTCCAATGCTCCTGAAACTGGCATTTCCATCCATTCTTCCTTCTTTTCTTCTATATTCTCTCTCTTTTCTTCCGTCTGCATCGCCCTTACTCCTCATCAAATCCCAGCTCTGCCGTCCAGCCATCGCGGGCGGCTTTCGCTCTCGGGAATATCTCACGCACTTTATCCATATAATCATCCGGACGGATGAGCGACGGGCTGTAATGAGTCAGCCACATTTCCTTCGGCTGGGCCTCCTTCGCCAGGTGCGCCGCCTCCTGGAATGTCATATGCTTGTATTCTCTCGCCTTGGCTTCTTTCCCGTCCTCGCCGTACATGCCTTCACAGATAAACAGATCCGCATCCTTCGCGTACTCCGCAATTACCGGAAGCGGTCTCGTATCGGTACAGTATGCCACCTTGATTCCCTTCCGGTCACCTCCGAGCACCATATCCGGTGTCAGCGTTCTGCCTTCCTCCTCGATCGTCTCCCCCTTCTGCAGGCGGCTCCAGAACTTCTGCGGAATCTCCTGCGCCCGCGCGCGTTCCACATCGAACCGTCCCTTTCTCGGAATCGAAATCGAGTACCCATAACAGGTCACATTATGGTTGACCCGGTACGCATCGATCACATACGGTCCAATCTGAAGCTGCTGTCTCGGCTCCGTCAGCTCGATAAACTCAAGCGGAAACGGCAATTCCGGCGCGATCGTCCGCAGTGCCGTCACCACGCGTTCCAGTCCCTTCGGTCCAATCATCGTGATCGGCTCCGTCCGCTCCGCATTTCCCATCGTCAACAAAAGTCCCGGCAGACCGCTGATATGATCCGCGTGATAATGTGTAAAACAAATCACATCCACCGGCTTCGGGCTCCAGCCCTTTTCTTTCAACGCAATCTGCGTGCCTTCCCCGCAGTCTATCAGCAAATTGCTGCCCGAGCAGCGGACCATCAAAGCCGTCAGCCACCGATACGGCAGCGGCATCATCCCGCCCGTTCCCAGCAAACATACATCTAACATGGAACATCCTCTTTTCTATTAAATAAATGATTCATAATAAATCTTTTTAATTAAAAGTCATGCAAAAAGCTGTCAAAACAGCTTTTCTCCTAACTCCCATATCATTTAATAATATCATAAAGAAATACTATGTTGCAAGCCAGAAATTCAGCAATCCAATTCACTGGAGAGACGCAGATGGCGCACCGCCTGTCCCGCGTTTTTCCGTGCCCCTCACGACTCTACAATAGTTCCGTCCTCTCCTCCTTATCTGCCTCAATCAGAAATTCCCGCGTCACTCCATCATAGCACTCCTCGCACAGATCAAAATGATGCACCTCCCCATCTTTCTCCGAAAAATAGTCCCATGCCACATCAAAATGCGCCGCTCCTTCGCGCAGAATGCCTTCTTTCACCGCCAGCTTCTTCCCGCACCGGTTGCAGACAACCGACAGAAGAATGCCGCTCTCTCCATATTTTCTCATGCTCTCCTCGCCTTTCTCTTCTATATACGCAAAATGGAGAAGCCATGTCCTCCACAGCTTCTCCATCATTATACTGTTTTTTATACCGGTTTTTAAGCGGAAAGTGCTGGAAATACTTACAGTACCTTATATCCCTTCGATGTCAGGCAGATGCTGACCTCCCTCACATCGTCCGTGTGAAGCACCATAACCGGCTTGCCAGAATCACGATTGAAGGAGAGATACAGGTAATCTACATTGATATTGCTCTCTTCGAGGGAAATTAACAGACGGTTGAGTGCTCCGACCTCGTCATCCAGTTCGACGCCAAGCACCTCTGTCAAACGGCAGAGATAACCAGCTTCCGCCAGCACTTTCTCCGCGTGCTCTGGATTAGAAACAACCATACGGATAATACCGTACTCCGCACTGTCATTCGTGATCGAACCCCAGATGTTAATATTCTCCTTCTGAAGAAGGGATGTAATATTCTGTAAACGTCCTTTCTTATTCTCTGCAAAAATAGATACCTGACTCAGCATATGAACCTCCTACCGTTCTTTTCTCTTAATTTAACGCTGTAAAGTGTTACGCTTTTATCTGTTAAACAGTATACTCATTTCCATTTCATCTGTCAATGCTTTTTCCGCTTCTTTTCCAATAAATCAGCGCATCTTCCGTCGGCCCGCTGTAATAATTCTTCCGAACCGCCTCTTTCTGAAAGCCATACGCCTCATACAGCGCAATCGCCGGGCCATTGGATGCACGCACCTCCAAGGTGATATCCTCGACGTTTTCTTCCTCTGCTTCCCTTAACAGCCGTTCCATCAGAAGCCGCCCATAGCCGCGCCCCCGGCACGCGCCGTGAACCGCGATCCGCATCAGCTCGCCTTCCCCGGCAATGACGCGGAAATTGCTGTAGCCACAGACGGTTTCATCCTCTTTCAGCACCCAGACTTTATCCCAGCTGCTCGTCAGCAGATCCTGTAAAAGCTTCTCCGACCATGCATCCGAAAAGCATTCCAGTTCCAGTGCCCGGACCGCAGGAAGATCCCCCGGCTGTAAATCCACTATTTGAACACAAAGCTCTTTTTGCGTTCCCGCTCCTGCCGCCATTATTTCTTTTCCACAACCACAATACCGGCTGCCAGCTTATCCATCTCGCCCTGGCGCTCTGCGACCTCGCGCTCGCGCTCCGCCTGCGATTTCCGCAGATAATCCGGCTTGTGCTCGGCTGCCGTCTCGGTCTTTCCCTCTGCCAGATACACTGCGCCAAGCGCTGCCACCGCCGAAGCCCGCTGACGGCTCGCCTGTGCCGGTGCAAACGAATACGGCACCTTCATCTCTTCCTCGATCACCGCCCGGTTGACCGGCACACCGTCCCCCAGGAAAATCACGCGCTCGCCGCGCTCATTTAACTCGGCAATCAACGCATGGATATCCGTAATGTACTGTTCTTTCACAATCTCGAACTTCTCTTCATACCGATAGAGTCCCGTGTACACCTGCTGCCGTCTCGCATCCAGCATCGGGCAGATGAGCGCCGAAGCCCCGTACAGACAATATCCCATCGCATCCATCGTCGGCACATGGATCAGCGGCTTCCCAAGCGCCAGTCCCAGTCCTTTCGCTGTCGCAGAGCCAATCCGAAGCCCCGTAAAAGAGCCCGGACCGCCGGATACTGCGATTGCATCGATGCTTTCCAACGGCACCTCCAGCATTTTCACAATCTCATCAATCATCGGAAGAAGTGTCTGCGAATGCGTTTTTTTCAGATTCACCGTATATTCCGCCGTGATCACATCATCCGTAACAATAGCAACCGATGCCACCAGGGATGCGCTTTCGATTCCCAAAATTCTCATTTTCTCTTTCCTCCTGTCGCCGGCTACTGCTCGTTTACTGAAATTTTCCGGTAATCAAAGCCCTTTTCCAGATCCTTTTCAATCGTGATCTGGATCGGATGTTCCGGCAGGATCTCGCGGATGCGCTCCGACCATTCGATCAGGCAGATGCCCTCGCCGTAGAAATAGTCCTCATAGCCAATCTCATCCATCTCGTCCACATCGCCGAGACGATATACATCAAAATGGTAGAGCGGCAGGCGCCCATCGTCGTACTCCTGCACGATCGTGAAAGTCGGGCTGTTGACCGGTTCCTGAATTCCAAGTCCCGCGGCAAACCCCTGGGTAAAGACCGTCTTTCCTACGCCCAGATCACCATTCAAACAATACACCTGCCCTGCCTGGGCTTCCATTCCAAGCTTTTTTCCAAACGCATACGTCTCTTCCGGGCTGTTTGTTTCTATCATCATGCTCGAATTCCTCTTCTCTTTTCCTGCGGCAGATTTCTTGTGAGCATACTGAGAAAAATCTGCTCCTCCGAACCTCTGAACACGCGCTTCGGCATCAGGTATGCCTTGTCCCGATCCAGGTAAAGCACATAGATTCCCGCGATCTTTTTCACTTTTACCAGCTTATCCCAGCTGATCTCGCCCTTGCTGTTCGCCTGGCGGGTACGGATGCCCTCGTCTCCAATATGAAATACAATCTCAGCGCCCTTTTTCGCATCCCCGGCGGTGTGCTCTGCCTGTTTCCAGATTGCAAAAATCTGAAAGCCTGTCAAGGCAATCACACCCAGAATCACCAGGTTCGTCACCTGCGTTCCCAGACGTTCCTCGCTGGCTGCCGCCGCAATAATGACGAGCACCGTCAGTATGATGCTTCCGATTCCACGCATTCCCGCCCAGAAATTGTACATCGAATAAATAAAAATCTCTTTTGGCTGTATTTTTACACGTAAGTCCATTTTATCTTCTCCCTAATTTTCTATGCCTTATCCGCCGCCCCATTCCAGTCAGCGCTCCTGCATCCTATACCAACGGCTGAATCTGCCGTGGTTTACTTCGTCTCCCGGATTTTCATCGTCAGCGAAATGCGCTTCTTCGCCACATCAACCGCCAGCACCTTGACCTCCACGATGTCCCCGACGCTGACCGCCTCCAGCGGATGCTTGATATAGCGGTCTGTCATCTGGGACACGTGAACCAGACCATCCTGATGCACGCCGATATCCACAAACGCACCGAAATCAATGACATTCCGCACGGTTCCTTTTAAAATCATGCCCGGCTTCAAATCCTTCATTTCCAGCACATCCGTGCGGAGAATCGGCTTCGGCATCTCCTCACGCGGGTCGCGCGCCGGTTTTTCCAACTCGCTCACGATATCGAGTAAGGTCGGCTCGCCGATCGAAAGCTCTTTTGCCAGCTTTGCCGTATCCGCGATCTCCTTGCGGATATTGCGGATGCCGCCCGCCGCGATCTCCTTCGGATCATGTCCAAGCTGCTTTAAAAGTGCCTCCGCTGCTTTATAGCTCTCCGGGTGCACACTCGTCGCATCGAGCGGATTCCTGCCGCCCTGGATCCGCATAAATCCGGCGCACTGTTCATACGCCTTCGGTCCCAGCTTCGCCACCTTCAAAAGCTCACGGCGCGTTGAAAATGCGCCATTCTCCTCCCGATATGCCACGATATTTTTCGCAATCGTCTTGTTAATGCCGGAAATATAGGCGAGCAGCGGCGCCGATGCCGTATTCAGATCCACGCCGACCTTATTTACGCACGTTTCCACCACGCCCTGCAGCGCCTCGCTTAAATTTTTCTGGTTCATATCATGCTGGTACTGACCGACTCCAATGGATTTCGGATCAATTTTTACCAGCTCCGCCAGCGGATCCTGCAGGCGTCTCGCGATCGATGCCGCACTTCTCTGTCCGACGTCAAACTGCGGAAATTCCTCCGTCGCCAGCTTGCTCGCCGAATAAACCGACGCGCCCGCCTCATTGACGATAACATACTGAACCTTCTCCGGAATTTCTTTTAAGAGTTCCACGATGATCTGCTCAGATTCTCGGCTTGCCGTACCATTCCCCACTGAGATCAGGGAAATGCCGTACTTGCGGATCAGCTTTTTCACGATCTCCTTCGACTCTTCCACGCGGTTCTGCGGCGCAGTCGGGTAAATGACCGTCGTATCGAGCACTTTTCCCGTCTCATCCACAACTGCCAGCTTGCAGCCCGTCCGGAATGCCGGATCCCAGCCGAGCACCACGCATCCTGCGATCGGCGGCTGCATCAGAAGCTGTTCCAGGTTCTTGCCAAATACCTGAATCGCGCCGTTCTCTGCCGTTTCTGTCAGCCCCGCGCGGATCTCGCGCTCGATGGCCGGTCCGATCAGGCGGCGGTAGCTGTCCAGAATCACTTCTTCCATCACGCGCGCCGCATCCCCATCCGGGCGGATAATCAGCTGTTTCTCCATATACCGGACAATCTGCTCCTCCGGCGCTATAAGCTTCACGCTCAGAATCTTCTCTTTCTCACCGCGGTTGATCGCCAGCACACGGTGTCCCGCCAGCTTTTTGACTGGTTCGGAGAAATGATAGTACATCTCGTACACCGACTGTATCTTCTCATCCTTTGCGGATGCCTCCAAAAGACCGTCCTGCATCGTCTTTTTACGTGCGTAGTTGCGGTATTTTGCCATCTCGCTGATCTGCTCAGCCAGAATATCACGCGCGCCGTCTATTGCCTCTGAAACATCTGCAACACCCTTTTCTTCCGACACATACTTCGCCGCCTCCGCCTCCAGGCTGCCGCCCGCTTCCTGCTTGTAAATCCAGACTGCTAACGGTTCCAGCCCTTTCTCACGGGCAATTCCGGCACGGGTGCGCCGTTTCGGGCGGTACGGAAGATAAAGATCTTCCACCGCAACCAGCGTCACCGCATCGCGGATCTGTTTCTCCAGCGCCGGAGTCAGCTTCTCCTGGGCGCGGATCGCACCGATCACCTGCTCCTTTTTATCCTCCAGATTCCGAAGATAGCGCAGTCGCTCATCTAGCTGGCGCAGCACCTCATCATTCAGGGAACCGGTCGCCTCCTTGCGGTAGCGCGCGATGAACGGGATCGTGTTTCCCTCATCGATCAGCTTTACCGCCGCTTCGACCTGATTTCTCCCTATCTGAAGCTCTTCTTTCAATGCCTGTATAATATCCATGCAAAAACTCTCCTTCAATATCAATACGCTGTTTAATCATACCATTCCAGCGCATATTTCGCAAGTCAATGCCTAACTGGACAAGCGGCTTTATTCATGATACACTTTTATCGGATTCAATCCGCCAGATGGGCATAGATTTTGTTTTGCCCTATTCAGCGGCTGTCTCTAATTTTCAGAAAAGGATGTAGCTGTTTTCTTTTTTCACAGTTATGAAAGGATTAGATATACGATGAGTTATTACGATGAAACACCTTCTCCGAAGGAACATTCAGATACAAATGAAACCCGGCGCAATCGTTCGCGCCGCTATGCCACGATGTCAATGATGTGCGGCATCTTCGCATTTTTCTCCCTGTTTTTGAGTTTTTCCGCCGCGATTCTGCTCGGAATGTCGGCGAATGTACTGTTTGTCCTATCCAAGGAGGAAGGACAGCCGCGGCGCGGCAGCGCAGTGGTCGGGCTGATACTGGGAGTTATGTCTACCATCTTTGGAGTAGTTGAGTTTTTCTGCCTGATCCAGGTGTACCATATGATTACGGATCCGCAATATGCGCCGTTTTTTGATCAGGCAATGGAGTTGTATGAGAGTTTGATTGGTCCGTTACAATAAAATGATTGGCAAGGGGACCTTTTTCTGTGTATTTCTTGCGTTAAAAAGCACACCGCGTCATGAATGACTTTGGCGTGCTTTTTACTTTATATCCTATTTTGTATAGCGAATCGTCTGGCGGATATCTTCCTCGAATGCCGCTGCCAGTTTCCGGAAGCGTGCTTCGGTCATTTCTCCGGTTACGACCGCAAATTCGTCCATCTCCGGGAGTTCGATGGTTTCTGCCTCACCGAAGGCTGCACGCACATCGGCAAGTTTGTCGGCTGATTTGCCTGCCAGTCGGAGGAAGTAGCTGAAGGTTACTTCGCCCATCGGTGCAACTGGCTGTTTTTCGTCGGTCCAGCCGGTCGGGATGTTGTCTTCCATGTGTCCGGCGATCTCTACGATGTCGCTGACGACTGCGCTGGCGGTCGGGAGTTTTCCGGCGCCGCTGCCGTAGAACATGACGGTTCCAAGTGTATTGCCGCGAACCATGACTGCATTGTATACGTCATTGACTGCAAAGAGCGGATGATCCGGTCCGATCATCATCGGGCATACATAGACGCTGGCTTTATTGCCTTCCATGCGGCTGGTTCCAAACAGTTTAATCGAAGTTCCCAGCTTTGCCGCATATTTGAAATCAGTATCGGTAATCTTTGTGACGCCCTCGGTCGGCACATCTTCGTAATTTACTTCTTTTCCAGTTGCCAGTGAGGTAAGAATCGTGATCTTGCGGCAGGTATCGTAGCCTTCTACGTCTGCCTCCGGGTTGCGCTCTGCATATCCGAGTTCCTGCGCTTTCTTCAGGGCTTCCTCAAAGGTCTGACCTTCTCTTGCCATCTTGGTAAGGATGTAATTGGTTGTACCGTTTAAGATACCGCTGATTTCCTCGATCTTCTCGCCTGCAAGAGACTGGGTCAGCGGACGCAGAAGCGGGATGCCGCCGCCTACGCTGGCTTCAAAGAGGAAGTTTAAGTTCTTCTCGCGTGCAATCGCCAGAAGCTCGGTGCCGTGTGCCGCTACAAGTGCCTTGTTGGAGGTCACAACGTGCTTACCGGCTAACAGGCACGCTTTTGCAAACTTGTATGCCGGATTGACGCCGCCCATCGCCTCCACAACAATCTCTACTTCTTCGTCTTTTTCAATGATCTCAAAATCATGAACAATCTGCGCTTCGTGCGGATCACCCGGAAATTCACGCAGATCCAGAATATATTTTACTGCAATCTCTTTGCCGGTTTTTTCTGTGATTTTGTCTTTGTTGGTTTCTAATACTTCTACGACTCCGGAACCAATTGTTCCATAGCCCATCACTGCTACCTGAATCATAATCTTTACTCCCTGGCTATAATTTTTACGTTGTGTACTCCCGAATTTTCTTCCATCTCTTCGACCATATGCGATATATTTCCGGTATCCGAACGGACTTCCACGCTGAGTGTCAGCGTCGCCACATTGTTGACCGGAATACTCTGATGAATCGTCAGAATATTTGCCTTGTAAATCGCTACGATATGAAGAAGATCCGATAAAAGTCCCTGTTCATCATCCATCTGCAGCACCATGGTAATCGTCTTGCCCTTGGCGTTGTCATAAAATGGAAAAATATCGTCCTTATACTTGTAAAAGGAACTCCGGCTGATCCCCAGCTGGTCGGTCGCCTCCTGAATCGTCATCGCTTTTTCTGACGCAATGAGCTTCTTCGCTTCCGCCACCTTCAAAAGGACTTCCGGCACTGCTTTCTGCTTTAACAGATAATACTTTGTTTTTTCTTCCATTCCATCTCCGCTTGTGTACGCACCAGAAATACATTTGTGTTTACCAGAAAGATATTATCACATTTATTGACACTCTGCAATCTATTTTTTTCATAATAATCGAATTGTATCTGTAAAAAAACAGCCTGAACTGACGGCACTCGACAGAGTGTTTTCTTCTCTGTCAAACTTTTGTGCCGCCAATCCAGGCTGATTTATCTTCTTTTACGCCTCTTCTGTCTTCTGGTTTTTCAGGCTGATCCACTTTAAATACGCACTGATAAACAGATCAATATCTCCATCCATCACCGCGTTCACATTGCCATTTTCAGCGTTCGTCCGGTGATCCTTGACGAGCGTGTACGGCTGCATAACGTAGGAACGGATCTGGTTTCCGAAGTTGATGTCCTTGACATCGCCGCGGATGTCGGACAACTTCTCGGCATTTTCCTGTTGTTTGAGCAGGTACAGCTTTGCCTTTAACATCTGCATCGCCTTGTCCTTGTTCTGGAACTGGGAACGCTCATTCTGGCACTGTACGACGATACCGGTCGGCAGATGCGTGATACGGATCGCGGAGGACGTCTTGTTGATATGCTGTCCACCGGCACCACTCGAGCGATAAGTATCGATCCGCAGATCGTCCGGATTAATCTCCACATCCAGATCTTCTTCAATATCCGGCATGACATCACAGGAAACGAATGAGGTCTGACGCTTGCCAGCCGCGTTGAACGGGGAAATACGGACCAGACGATGGACGCCTTTCTCCGATTTCAGGTAGCCGTAGGCATTTTCGCCGTTGACCTGCAGTGTGATGGACTTAAGTCCCGCCTCGTCGCCATCCAGGAAATCAAGCACCTCGGTCGTAAAGCCCTTTTTGTCCGCCCAGCGCTGGTACATACGATACAGCATACTGCACCAGTCCATCGCCTCGGTACCACCCGCGCCCGCGTTCAGCTTGAGGATCGCGTTGCAGCCGTCGTACTCGCCGGACAGGAGTGTCTTTGTGCGGAGTTCTTCCAGCTCTTTGACGAACTCATCTAACATCTCCTGAATCTCCGGAATCATCGCCGGGTCATTTTCCTCATAGCCCATCTCAATCATGACCTGGATATCCTCATACTGCTGTTCAAGGTGCTTGTAGCCATCCACGGTATCTTTGAGATTTTTCGCCTCACGGACCGTCTTGGTCGAGCGCTCCGGATCATCCCAGAAGCCCGGTTCTTCCATTGATTTGTCAAGCTCCGTGATGCGGCGCTCCTTATTTTCCAGATCCAGGGAATCCTTGACCTCTTTCAGCGTCTCATCGTAGGTTGATAATGTATACTTAAACTGATCTAATTCAACCATGCTCTCACCTTCTCCATTCTCATCTATCTGCTGCCATTTTCCTCAACGGTTCAGCATTCTTTCAGTTATATTTTGTTACGGATCACACACATATAGACCGTAACTCTTTTTTATATTTGGAAAAATTCCCGGAACCAGGTATTTCGCCATAGTTTCGGGAATTTTCTGCACAGACTGCTGTAAAATCACGGCAGCCTGCCTTCTTTCATCTATTAATTCTTCGCGTACAGCTTCCGTCCACAACACTGTTTGTACTTCTTGCCGGAACCGCATGGGCACGGATCGTTCGGGTAAATCTTCTTCTCCTCACGCTTCTTCGGTGCCTGCACGGTGCTGTCGTCACGGTTGGTTCCCGTTACCTTGGCAGCCGGTTCACGCTCGACCTTCTGCTCTGCACGGATGTGGAACAGAATACGGACGGTATCCTCACGGATCGCTGCCGTCATGCTGTCGAACATCTCATAGCCGCTCATCTTATACTCAACCAGCGGGTCTCTCTGACCATATGCCTGCAGACCGATGCCTTCGCGCAGCTGATCCATATCGTCGATATGAGCCATCCACTTTGCATCAACCACTTTCAGAAGGATCACGCGCTCCATCTCGCGTACCTGTTCCGCGCTTGTAAACTCTGCCTCGCGTGTCTCATAAAGCTTCGTTGCCGCCTCTTTGAGCATATGTTTCAGCTCATTTTTCTTCATATGCTGCTGATCTTCCGTCAGCTGAATCGGCTCTAACGGGATAACCGGAAGCAGCAGGGAATTTAACTCGGACAGATCCCACTCAGCCGGTTCCTGCTCATCAGAGATGGACATATCTACGGCGTTTTCTACGATATCCGTGATCATCTTCATGATAACGGAACGCATATTCTCGCCATCCAGTACACGGCGGCGCTCTGCGTAGATTGCCTCACGCTGCTCGTTCATAACCTCGTCGTATTTTAACAGGTTCTCGCGGATACCGTAGTTGTTGGTCTCAATCTTCATCTGTGCCTTCTCAATCGCCTTGGAAAGCATCTTGTGCTCGATCTGCTCATTCTCCGGTACGCCCATGGCGTTGAACATATTCATCAGACGCTCTGAACCGAAGAGACGCATCAGATCATCCTCCAGGGACAGGTAGAAACGTGATTCACCCGGATCGCCCTGACGTCCGGCACGACCGCGCAGCTGGTTATCAATACGTCTGGACTCATGACGCTCTGTACCGATAATCTTTAAGCCGCCCAGTTCTCTGGAAATCTCATCCAGCTTGATATCCGTACCACGGCCTGCCATATTAGTCGCGATCGTAACGGCACCGTGGATACCTGCATCTGCTACGATCTCAGCCTCCAGCTCATGGAACTTCGCATTTAATACCTTATGCGGAATGCCGCGTCTTGTCAGCATCTTGCTCAGAAGCTCGGAAGTCTCGATCGTAATGGTACCAACCAGAACCGGCTGTCCCTTTTCATGGGCTGCTGCCACTTCCTCGACAACCGCATGGAATTTCTCTTTTTTCGTCTTATAAACCGCATCCTCGTAATCAATACGCTGTACCGGGCGGTTCGTCGGGATGGAGATAACGTCCATCTGGTAAATGTTACGGAACTCCTTCTCCTCAGTCTGTGCCGTACCGGTCATACCTGCTTTCTTATTGAACTTATTAAAGAAGTTCTGGAACGTAATGGTAGCCAGTGTGCGGCTCTCACGGCGCACATGTACGTGTTCTTTTGCCTCAATCGCCTGATGGAGACCATCGGAATAACGGCGTCCCGGCATGATACGTCCGGTAAACTCATCGACAATCAGAACCTCGTCATCTTTTACCACGTAGTCTTTATCGCGGAACATCAGGTAGTTGGCACGCAGTGCCAGAATGATGTTGTGCTGGATCTCCAGGTTCTCCGGATCCGCCAGGTTTTCGATGTGGAAGAAATCTTCGACCTTCTTCACACCAGCCTCGGTCAGGTTGACTACTTTATCTTTCTCATTGACTACAAAATCGCCTGTCTCCTCGATCTCCTCGCCCATGATGGCTGCCATCTTGGAAAATTCCGCTGATTCCTCGCCCTTTTCCAGCTGACGTGCCAGAATATCGCACACCTCATAGAGCTTCGTGGACTTGCCGCTCTGTCCGGAAATGATAAGCGGAGTTCTCGCCTCATCGATCAGGACGGAATCGACCTCATCGATAATCGCATAGTCCAGATTCCGCATAACCATCTGCTCTTTGTAGATCGCCATGTTGTCACGCAGATAATCGAAACCAAGCTCATTGTTGGTAACGTAGGTAATATCACAGTTGTAAGCTTCCCGGCGCTCGTCGGAATTCATCGAGTTTAAAACCACGCCGACCGTCAGACCGAGGAATCTGTGAACCTCGCCCATCCACTCTGCATCTCGTTTTGCCAGATAGTCGTTGACGGTAACGATGAATACACCCTTTCCAGCCAGCGCATTTAAGTACGCCGGTGCGGTGGAAACCAAGGTTTTACCCTCACCAGTACGCATCTCTGCGATACGTCCCTGATGCAGGACGATACCACCGATCAGCTGAACCGGGTAATGCTCCATATTTAATACTCGTCTCGCCGCCTCACGCACGGTTGCAAATGCCTCCGGCAGAAGGTCGTCCAGCGTCTCGCCGTTCGCAAGGCGCTCTTTGAACTTGCGCGTATTGTCACGCAGTTCATCATCCGATAAGGCAGTCATCTGCTCGCGCATACCTAGAATCTTATCCACGATCGGGCGGATCAGCTTCAGCTCGCGTTCGCTGTGGGTACCAAACACTTTCTCTATCAGATTCATGCTTTTCTCTCCTATTTCTTACATTCTAAATCTAGTTATTTTATTTCATTCCATCATAAATGATATGTTTTAATACATAAAGATCATATAGGCATAGTTATACAATCTTATTTATTCTAACACTAACGGGGATTTTATTCAATGATTTCATTATTTTTTTACATTTACGCTGCGCTCGCGCCCGGCTGAGATAACCCGAACCTGCCGTATCCGGAAAATCCCAGCCATAAAATAAGCCCCTCCATACACGAACAAAAGGACCTGCTTACCTCGCTTCCAGCATGGTAAACAAATCCCTGTTTCTATGAAATATATCCCCCGAAAATACCTATTTATTATTTTGCTTTTTTCAGTTCCTCAATCCCGCCGCCTGCTTCCAGAATCCGGGAAAATTCTTCTTCTTTTGCCGCGGACTTCTCCGCTTTTTCAAGCACTTCCTCGACAAGCTCATTCGGAACAATGCAGACACCCGAACCGTCTGCCACGATCAGGTCGCCCGGCATGACAAGGCAGCCGCAGAGGCTGACCGGTCCGTTCACTTCTGCACACTCCATGCGGTATTTTCCGGTCATCGGCGTCACGCCGCAGGAAAAGACCGGGAAATCCATCCGGCTGATCTCCTCCGTATCGCGGCAGCTTCCATAGGCGATGCAGCCAGCAAATCCCCGCACTTTTGCCAGATGGCAGCTCTGTCCGCCGATGTTGGAATATTCCAGATTTCCGCCGAAATCCGACACCAGCACATCGCCCGCCTCGCCCAGGTAGAAAATATCCTTCGTGGACATCAAAATCTTATCTTTGTCTCGCTGTCCCTGCGTCGCCGTCTTGCGGGACGGGATGCTGCGGACCGTGACAGCTGTTCCCACCAGGCGTGAGCCTGCCTTGACTGGCTTTAAGCAGGTGTTTGGAACAGCACCGTGAATGCCGTAAGTATCCAGAATGTCCGATACAGCCGTACTCATATCTTCCAGCGCATAGTAGCGGTCAATCACCTCTTTGCTGGTACGTGGAATCTGAATCTGCACAATCTTTTCGCGCGGAACTGTGCCCCAGATGCGCCCTTCTGCCTTATATTTTTCATAATCAGCGTCTCTCTGCGCCTGCATTTCTTCTATATTCATAGACTCTCTTTCCCTTTCTTTTAAACTATTTCTCACGTTTTGGCTGTTTCAATCTTTCGCGACTGATTATACGCCCGCAGTCCCCGCCCCATCGGGCATCCGGGATTCCGGGCGTACAGACAGGATTCAGCGTCTACTCACAATACTCACAAGCAACCGCCCGATTCCCATTTTTATTTTGTGTTTTTGTAAAAGTTAATCAAGCTTCCCGCCAGCAGAACTTCCTTCTCCGCCTCGGTCACATCCTTGAGAGCCAGCATAAGCTTCCGGCTGCTGCCGTCTGTTCCGATAACGGTTGCTTCAAATTCCTTTGCACCCTTTTCAACTGCTTCACGGATACCCGGCAGATATACATACTCGCCAGCTTCCAGATTAATTTCCGCCTCATCACAGGTAAATGGAAGGATACCCCAGTTGACGCAGTTGCTGCGGTAACGCTTGGTTGCGTACTCGATACAGATGTCAGCCAGACCGCCAAGCACCTTCTGACAGCTTGCTGCATACTCACGGGCAGAACCATCACCCGGACGTTTTGCATACAGTACGGAACCAATACCGGTTGTCTGCATCAGCTCCTCAAGCGATGTTGTAACGCCAGCTGCCTGCAGTACCTGATAAAATTCACCAGCCTTAGCGCTGTCACCAGCCAGACGAGCCTTCTCATACTCCTGTGCCGCTTTCGCACGGCCAACATACTTCGGATCCTTACGAATCAGGGTAAATTCTGAAATCTTGTACGGATTAGAACGATAGGAGGCTGTCTCACCGGACGGAATCAGTTCGTCTGTGGTTGTCACTTCGTCACGGATTACGCTGGCTACCTGTAATAACAGATTTTCTTTTAACGGCTCCATCTCCGGCCAGTCCTTGATGGACGGTCCATAAACGATCTCTGTCTCCGGTTTTGCTTTTCCAAATCCATTGTATACAATGTTCTCGTAAATGTGCTCATTGAATTCATAGGATGGTGTTTCAAATACAACCGGGCAGTTCTCTGCAGAGGTTAAATAGCCGCCATTAAATGCAGTTGCCGCGATTGACTTGGAATCCATCAGTGCAACCGATGCGATCTGACCGGTTGCCGGGTTGCTTCCCTCACGGTTCGGGAAGTTACGAGTGCTATGACGGATACAGAAATCATTGTTTCCAGGTGCATCCGATGCGCCGAAGCACGGTCCGCAGAATGCTGTCTTCACACGCACCCCATATCCCATCAGGTCATTTAAGACACCGATTTTGTTTAACTCATACATAATCGGCTGAGATGCCGGATAAATATTGAATGGGAAGGTTCCCAGTCCTTTGTCCATCTTCTTCGCGATCTGGTCAACCGCATAGATATTTTCGAAGGAACCGGCTGCACAGCCTGCGATCGCCGCCTGATCAACCTTGATCTTGCCGTCATGAATCTTAGAGCAGAGATCCAGATGAATATCCTTGTTATTCTCGAAAACACGCTCTGCCTCTTTTTCTACCATCTTTAAATATTTCTCCGGTTCAGCGATGACATCCGCTAACGGATATGCATTGCTTGGATGGAACGGAAGCGCAATCATCGGAACGATCGTATCCAGATTTACCTCTACTACGCCGTCATAGAGTGCTGCATTGCCCGGAACCATCTCCTTGAAGCCCTGCGGACGTTTGTGAATCTCGAAATACTCTTTTACCTTGTCATCGGTCTCCCATACAGAAGACAGGCAGGCAGACTCGGTTGTCATCGTATCAATACCGTTTCTGAAATCCATTGAGAGGCTGTGTACGCCCGGTCCAATGAACTCAAGGACTTTATTCTTCACAAAATTATTCTTAAATACCTTGCCGATGATGCTCAAAGCCACATCCATCGGACCAACCCACGGCTTCGGGGTACCGGTTAAAAGAACGGCAATCACACCCGGATAGTCGATCTCATAGTATTTTCCCAGCATTGCCTTTGCAAGCTCCGGACCGCCTTCGCCGATGGAGACAGAACCCTGTGTACCATAACGGGTGTGGGAATCGGATACAATCGACATATCGCCGGAGTTAACGATCATCTCACGCATGTACTGATGGATGACTGCCTCATGCGGCGGAACGAAGATACCACCGGATTTGCGGCAGGCAGATTCTGCATATTTGTGGACATCGGTGTTAATAGTACCTCCGACTGCACACAGACAGTTATGGCAGTTTGTAAATACACACGGCATCGGGAACTCTTTCAGACCGCTTGCGTAAGCTGTCTGGAGAATGCCGACGTAGGTATTGTCATACACACCCATAGAATCAAACTGGATTTCCAGATGTTCCATATTGTCTGAGTGATTGTGTTTTGAAAGCACCTGCCAGGTCAGTGTTTCTTTCTTTGCTGCTTCTTCAGAAAGCTTTGCAGCTTCCTCTGCACTTGCAATGTGATCGTTATTTATAATGAATTGTTTTCCCTCATGTAAGGTTACCATATATGTACTCCTTTCGTTACGATTCGTGCCAATCGAATCATTCTCATTTTTCTGCTAAAAATCGGCTTTTCAATTCAAAAATATCTCGGCTTTTTTCTCTACCGGGTCTTAAATACTATGCAGACGGGGCTCTCCGTTTCTACTACCACCGGATTTTCCTGTAAACTTCCATTCTCATTTCTCTTGAAGCATACAATGGTGTCTGTTACCTCATTGGCTGCAGCAACCCACTCTCCATCCGGACTGACAGTCAAAAATCTTGGCTGTTCACCGCCGGTCTTAATGTTCTGCATCCAGCTCATCCGGCCTGTCTCAGCGTCAAGATGGTACACGCTCACGCTGTCATGCTTGCGGTTCGATACGTACAGGGTCTTTCCCTCTGCATCCATATCGATAGCGCTCGCCCAGCCGTCTCCAGCATAGTCCTCCGGCAGACTCGTCAAAATCTGCATCGGCTCCAGCGTTCCCTCGTTCTCATCAAACCGGTACGCCGCTACCGTACTGTCTTTCTCATTCACGCAATAGCAGAAACGGTTGCTCGGTGCAAATACGCAGTGTCTCGGCTCTGCCCCTGTGCGTCCCTTGATGGCAAAATGCTCTCTCAGTGTTCCTTCTGTTCCGTTTGTTTCAAATAATGTAATTTTTCCGACACCCTGAAGCCGTCCCTGGGATGGAACTGCCAGCCAGCGTCCGCTCCGATCAAGCATCGTCTGATGCGGATGGGAAATATAACCCGGACCGCCGTTACCGGAAATGAAATACAATTCCTTGATTTTTCCAAGACTTCCATCCTCCAGCACCGGAATCAATGAAACTGCACCGGTCTGTAAATTTGCCACATACAGCCATTTTCCGCTTCTATCAAGCACCAGATGCACCGGATTCGTTCCGTGTGTGCCCACTGTATTGCAGTAGACAAGATTTCCATCCGGCTGGATTCGATAAGCGCTGACTTCGCTGTAATCACCATGAATGGTATACAGCATGTCCTGTGCTTCATTCAGACAAAAATAGGACGGATTAACCGGACCTTCTAAAAGTCCAACCGGTTTCCAGGTTCCATTTTCTATCTCAAAAATACGGATGCCTTTGCCGCGGGCGTTACGCTCCTTGGTGGTGCGGCATCCTACATATGCGAACTGTTTCATGATAGATTCTCCCTATCCTTTCCTTAAACTTCCACTTAACGTTTGTTCAGAAACCAGCCTGTTCCATTTTCAAAACCAAATCCATTCAAAATGGCATTCCGTTTTCTGAACTTCCGCTTTCTCCTCTTGGCTCTGTCAATTATCCAACAAAACTTGTCACTCCGATAAAGGTCAGTACACACACAATCACAACGACTGTCGCGGACAGTGCGAACAGAGTACCGAACATCTTCTGCTGCTCCTTATCGCTGCAGTCCGTCTCCTGTGCATAGCTTGCCAGAATCAGGCTGCCGCCGGTTGAAAGCGGGCTGATACCTGCAACAGTTGCGCTGCACACGATTGCAGTGATAATCTGCATGACGGATGCACCACCTACCTGGGATGCGATATCCGGAACCGTCGGAATCAGAGTCGGGAATACAACGCCGTTTGCACTGGAAAACCAGGACATTAAGCCTGCCGTAAAGCCCATGATCGAACCAGCCGTCCGCTTCGTCATAAAGGATGCCAGGATGGAGGAAAGCAGGTCGATGCCGCCCATTGTCTGGGTAATATTCATCAGAACATTGACGCCTGCAATCAGAATCAGAACACTCCACGGAATCGCCTTGATCGCTTTTTTCTCATCTGCTGTTCCAAGTAAAATCAGAATCATTGCCAGTGTGAAGCAGAGAAGTCCTACATCATAGGAGAAGCCGACAACCAGCACAACCATGATTACCAGAGCAATCAGGCTGAGCCACTGATTCCGCGTAAATTTCTCCACCTTTTTCTCGCCGCTCTCTGCATTTCCGCGCAGCTTGTAGCCGCCTAAAAGGATATACATCGCAACTGCACAGACAAAGTTGCTGACGCTGACACCGATGAAAATATTGTTGATGGAACCTTCAATTCCCATCTCTGTCATCATATCACCTACGATAATACCTGTCAGGGCAATCGGGGAAGCCGTTCCGCCGACCGCACCGAGAATCGCCATGACACCCATCAGAATCGGACTTACCTTCATCTGTACTGCCAATGCGACTGCAAAAAGGACGGTAACCGACTGCACGCTGATCGCGCCCGGTCCAGCTGCAGATAAACCAAAACTAACTACATAAATGATAATCGGTACTAAAAATAAATGTTTCCCGCAAAGTCCTATCAGACGATCCGATATCTTTTCCAGAGTTCCATTCTGCTGTAAGAGGCTGAAAAACAGCATCGTTCCGAGCAGGGTTGCAAACAGCTTAAATGGAAATCCTTTATAGATATCTGACGCACCTATGCCGCCAATTTTTCCCAGTATCAAAGCCAGACCGAAGCAGACCAGACCTACATTTGTTTTCTTCACAAATCCAAGTACAATCGCCCCAATCAGGCATCCAAGTGCTACTACCTGAAGTCCCATAATCATTCTCCCTCTTCTATCTTGTGTTTGTTGCCAGGTTACCTTTATTCTTTTACGACGTCCATTGCAATGTGGCAAAGCTTGCTTTTTTACTTTTCCAGCTATCTTCCATTTTCATTTCTTGCATTAGTCTCTCACATACACCCAGCCGTCCATGATACGTCTCGCCGTCCGTGTCACGCCGCCCTTGATGACTTTTTCGCCGTCCATCTTAACATCCACTTCGGTCACGCCACTCGCATGTCCCAGACGGATAATATCCTGATCCGGCGCCGGGTTGACAATCTCATTGACGATTGTGCCTGAAATCCGTGCTGCTGCGCCTGTTCCGACTGCTACAGTCATCGGGTACGCCTTGTGAAGTGCGCCGACCGAGATCGCCCGGCAGCAGAGATCCATCGTATCCGCTTTTACTTCATTTCCATCCATATTGATGTAGTCTTGCGGAGCAGAGACGATGGAAACCTTCGGAGCCGACGTCGATTTCGTCCGCGCGTCCTCCCAGTTCTCCACGAAACCGCATTTCACTGCCGCCATGCCGCGGATACGCTCGATGTGTTCCATCACATCTTTATTTTGATTCAGTTCCGTAAGCTCGGATCCCTTAATTCCCAGATCCGATGCTTTGATAAATACCATCGGGTTCGAACAATCAAGTACAGTCACTTCCGCCGGACCATATCCCGGTACATCGAATACCTCTTTTTTCTGACCGGTCGGGAACAGCTTTCCTGTCTTGGAACCAGCCGGGTCCTCAAAATACATATCGATGCGGGAACCCGTTCCCGGAACCCCCTGAATCACCTCGTCGCCGTGTACCATCGCATGACCGTCCTCAACGCGGACATGTTCCTCAATGATCTTATTGGTGTTCGTATTTAACACGCGCACCACCGTGATCGGCTCAACCGCCGGAACCAGACCTTCATCAATCGCAAACGGACCAACCGCCGATGAGATGTTTCCGCAGTTTGCACTTCCGTCCACTCTCGGAATCACGATATCCACCTGACGGAATGTGTATTCCACATCCACGCCCGGCTTGTCGGACGGTGCAATGATCGCAATCTTGCTGGTCGAAGAAACCGTTCCTCCCATGCCGTCAATCTGCTTCACATCCGGGGTACCCATGACTTTCAGGAAAATATCATCCCAAAGACTCTTATCCTCCGGCAGATCCTTCTCGTGGAAAAATACCGCTTTGCTGGTACCTCCTCTCATGTAGACACATGGATATTTTTTCATGTACATAATTCTCCTCCTTCTCCTATAATGCTTATTTTCATTGAACCTTCTTTTTTGTTTCACTGCTTCTATGTTGTGTTTTTACTTTCACATCTGCAGCTGCCCTTGTGCTGTGTTTTGAACGGAGTTTTCCTTGGCTCCTGCCCTGTATCGCACGAAATTTTCAGTTCAGAAAATCCCCACCTGTGAACAGTTACAAATTCCTGCTGCCACCACGTTTTCTTACGGCACTTTCGGTTCCAAAAGTGCCTACCTGTGAACAGCAACCAACTTACTATTAATTTTTTCTTATACATACTATAACTCATTGCCCCATCCGCTGTAAAATGGTATGATCTTATCAAACTTCATAACGATTTGGAATGATAAGGAGTTCGATATGGATAAACGTAACTATGAACTGCTGCTGGCGCTCGACCAGCACAAAAATATAACAAAGGCGGCGCAGTCTCTCTATATGACACAGCCTGCCATCACCAAGCGGATTCAGAAGATGGAAGAAGAACTGCACTGTCCGCTGCTCATCCGCTCCAAGCGCGGCGTGCTCCTCACCCCGGCAGCCGAAAGCCTGCTGCCCTGCGCCCGCACGATCCTAAAAAATATGGAGCAGATGGAAGAACTCGCTGCCGCCAGCCAGGACTATATCTGCGGCACGCTGCGACTCGGCTGTTCTCTGAACTACGCCCACTACCGCCTCCCGGCAATCCTCAAGGACTACACAGACCGCTATCCCAAAGTAGAGGTGCATATCACGACCGAGCAGAGCCGCCAGCTCTACAAGATGCTTTGCAAAGAAGAAATCTCCCTCGCCATCCTGCGCGGCGAATATAACTGGGACGGCAAAAAGATTCTTCTCGCCTCCGAACCCATGTGCCTGATCTGCAGCCGCGAGGACGCAGGGCGTCCTCTGACCGACTATCCGTACATCAGCCACAACACCGACTCCGGCTTAAATTCCCAGCTTTTCTCCTGGTTCGAAGCGCGTGGACTGACCGGCATCCGACGGAATTTCCAGATCGACAGCATCGATACCTGCAAGGAAATGGTGCGGTATGGGCTTGGCTGGAGTATCCTGCCGTCCATCTGCCTGAATAATTTTGACGGCTACACCGAGGCGCTTTTCTGGCAGGATGGCACACCCTTTGTCCGCAATACGTATCTGCTCTGCCAGCCCACCAGTGATCGACTTCCGCAGGTCAAGAAGTTTCTGGAACTTCTCTAAAATGCCACCCTGCTTCGATCCCGTTCAGGGTGCCTGCTGCAAAACGCCGCCTCCCTGCCTATCCAGGTAAAACGTTTTTTCTTCTGCCAGCCCGCCAACTTTATGGTAAACCAGACAAGTTGCACAAAATGTATGTTCGGCTTTCTTGTTGTCCACATTATCCACATTTTGTCCCCAGTTTTGTGGATAAGTTTTGCACACCCATTTTTTCCCTTTTTTAGGGAAAATGGAGTTTTGCACCGACTTATCCACATTATCCACAATTTCCGTCTGTTCACGAAGCCCCCGTTTTCCCCGGCGCATTTTGATTTCTTTTTTGTTCAGATCTCATAAACTTGCATATTTCTTCCAAAAATACAAGCAGATCTATTGACAAATGAAGAACCCTCGCATTGCCTCCAAACCCCCGTTTTTCCTAGCTTTTTCGACCTTTTTTTGTTGCAAAAACACACCCATTCTGCCCTATCCTGCAAGACTCTTTTTTAATATTTCATTGTCCGCCGCACAAACCGCGCGCAACTCCCTTATAAAACAACAGCAATTCGTGAAAAATCAAACGACACAGTATTTCGACCTGTTTTTCAATTAATTGTGTTGACAATTTTGCGAAAAAGGTTGAATTTAACATCCAAAAGTGGTATACTATAGCCATCCCAATAAAAAGGAGCGATGATTATGCGTTATAAGATTACTGGAAGAAATATCAATGTTACCCCGGGGTTAAAAGCAGCTGTAGAGGAGAAGATCGGAAAGTTAGAGCGATACTTCAATCAGGACACCGAAGTGAATATCACACTTACGGTTGAGAAAGATCGTCAGAAGATCGAGGTTACCATCCCTGTCAAAGGCACCATCATCCGTGCAGAGCAGGAAAGCAACGATATGTATGTATCGATTGATTTGGTAGAAGAAATCATCGAGCGTCAGCTCAAAAAATATAAGAATAAAATCGTAGACAAGAAACAGGCAGCCGTTGCATTCTCTGACCTCTTCATAAACGAAGAGTATGATTCCAACGACGAAGTAGATATCGTCAAAGTAAAGAAATTCGCTATGAAGCCGATGGATCCGGAAGAGGCTTGTGTACAGATGGAACTCTTAGGACATAGTTTCTATGTATTCCTGAATTCCGAGACCGAGCAGGTCAATGTTGTTTACAAACGTAAAGGCAACACCTACGGATTGATTGAACCAGAATTTTAATTCATCGCTTCGTACTATAAGTAGACAAGTTTCCTGGCAAAAAGGGGAGCTGCCATGTGGCAGTTCCCCTTTTTGCGTTGTGTTAAGTTCCATTCATATTCTATTTCTTTTCGTAACTGTTCAGTACCTTCACAGTCACGCGCAGTAAATGCGCAGACCTACTGAACAGTTACTTCTTTTTTTAGAACAGACCCGTGATCCGTCCATTCTCATCGACATCGATCTTCTCTGCCGCTGGCATCTTCGGAAGTCCTGGCATCGTCATGATGTCGCCGGTCAACGCTACGATGAATCCTGCGCCCGCGGATACTTTCAGGTTGCGGACAGTTACTATAAAGTTCTTCGGTGCGCCGAGCAGCTTCGCATTGTCCGAAAAGCTGTACTGCGTCTTCGCCATACAGATCGGATAGTTACCAAATCCAAGCTCAGTCAGGCGTTTTGCCTGCTTCTTTGCTGCATCCGTGAGTACAACGCCATCGCCGTGGTAGATCTTCTTCACGATCGCATCCAGCTTCTCCTCGATCGTTGTATCGGTCTCGTAGCAGTAGTGGAAATCGCTCTCAGTCTCGCACAGGCGGATGACTTCTTTTGCCAGCTCCTCGCCGCCTTCTCCGCCTTTCGCCCATACCTCGGACAGAGCTACATTGACACCGACCTCATGGCACTTGTCCTCGATCAGCTTTAATTCTGCCTCGGTATCCATTGGGAAGCGGTTGATCGCTACGACACACGGAAGTCCATATACCTTGGTAATATTTTCTACATGCTGCATCAGGTTCGGAAGTCCCTTCTCCAGTGCTTCCAGATTCTCTGCGTTTAAGTCAGCCTTCGCCACGCCGCCGTGATGCTTCAGGGCACGTACTGTCGCTACTACAACGACCGCCGACGGTTTCAGCTCTGCCATCCGGCACTTGATATCCAGGAATTTCTCCGCACCCAGGTCAGCGCCGAAGCCAGCCTCTGTGATCGTGTAATCACCCAGCTTTAATGCCATCTTTGTCGCAATGACGGAGTTACATCCATGCGCGATGTTCGCGAACGGACCGCCGTGGATAAATGCCGGTGTATGCTCTAAGGTCTGTACCAGATTTGGTTTCAGGGCATCCTTTAAAAGAGCCGTCATCGCGCCCGCTGCTTTCAGATCACCGGCAGTGACCGGTTCCTCGTCATAGGTATAACCTACGATAATCTTGGAAAGGCGTTCTTTCAGATCCGTAATATTGCGTGCCAGGCACAGAACTGCCATGATCTCGCTGGCAACCGTGATGTCATATCCGTCCTCACGGGTCACGCCATCCACGCGGCGTCCCAGACCATCTACGATGTTGCGGAGCTGACGGTCATTCATATCGACAACACGCTTCCAGGTAATACGCTTCGGATCGATGCGGAGTGCATTGCCCTGATAGATATGATTGTCCAGCATCGCTGCCAGCAGGTTGTTTGCTGCGCCGATCGCGTGGAAATCACCGGTAAAATGGAGGTTGATATCCTCCATTGGAATGACCTGTGCATATCCGCCGCCAGCTGCACCACCTTTGACACCAAAGACCGGTCCCAACGACGGCTCACGAAGCGCTACGGTTACCTTTTTGCCAAGACGTTTCAATCCGTCTGCCAGACCGACCGTGGTCGTGGTCTTTCCTTCTCCGGCTGGAGTCGGGTTGATCGCGGTCACCAGAATCAGTTTTCCATCCTTGCCCTCGGTCTCTTTCAGAAGACTGTAGTCAACCTTTGCCTTATAATTTCCATACTGCTCCAGATACTTCTCGTCTACGCCTGCTGCCTGTGCAATCTCACCGATTTTCAGTGGATTCGCTGCCTGTGCAATCTCAATATCTGTCATCATTACTCCTGTACCTCCCTGTTTTTGCGGTTTTGCCTGTTACGGAAGTTTTCACACAGTGAATGTTATCTGCTTTATCTTCTGTAAAGAAGATCCCCCCTGTGAATTTCCCGGAAAGGCTGTGAATGTTATCTATTATATACTGTGTCTGACAATTTGGAAAGACACAAAATTGATTTTTCACAAAAAATTGCATCCGATTCCAGTTTTTCTACTCTTTTCTCAAGTTCTGATACATAACTTTCGTCCTTGATCGATGCCAGATTGATCTTCACATTAAAGAGGGCACCCACAACCGCTGTCCGGGCTAACATCGCCGCAATCAGACCGTCGGAAACGGCACCTTTATTGCCCCTCTTTACGACCGCTTCCGCCATCGGAAAAATCTTTGCCGCTGACTCCGCAATCGCAAGCGGCGCTTCGGTCGCCTCTTTTAACCCCTGCTGCAGGGCGGCAGTGCGGATTTTTTTCTCCTCCTCCGTCTCCTTCGGAAGCTTCAGCGCTCTCATATATCCATTGAACGATTCGCTGTCCTTTTTGATCCCCGCCAGCAACTCCTCATGCAGCGCAGCGCCCTCAGCTGCCAGCGCCTGCATTTCCTCCTGCACCCCGGCATATTTTTCCTTTCCGATCGTCAGATTTGCCACCATTTCCATCAATGCCGCGCCCAGCGCCCCCACCATCGCCGACACGCTTCCGCCGCCCGGTACAGACGCCTTCGAAGCAGTTTCTTCTACAAACTGGTTTACGGAAAGTTCTCTTAATTCTGCCATGATTTTTCTCCTTTTTTATAAAAAGAATGTGCCTTGGCACATTCTCGCGCCGAGCGCGGTCGCTTGCGACATGTTTCTGCTTCGCGCGAGTGCATACATTTTCCTATGAAAATGAAAAAATACCGCAAAATTACTTGTCTCACCGATCAGAAATCTTCTGCCCCGCTGGCAACGTAATTTTGCGGTATTCCCACCGAGCCCTACGGATATGAAATCGTTCCGTAAGAACCGATATACTCCTTTATCTGCGTTTACTAATTTAAGAATGAAACTGCCTTACACGGTGTTCGGTAGTTGGACGGCGAAATCTTGATGCCGCTCTTTGCCGTACTTGCGTGGATAACCTGTCCATTGCCTATGTAAAGTGCTACGTGATTGATATAATTGCCGCTCGCATAAAAAAGCAGATCGCCCGGCTGTACTGCGCTGACCGCAACCTCCTTGCCCTTTGCCGCCTGATCTCTCGAGCTTCGTCCGGTTGAAATACCGAAATGTGCAAATACACTCATTGTAAATCCGGAACAGTCCGCGCCGTTTGTCAGACTGGTTCCGCCGTATACATACGGATTTCCAAGGAACTGCTTTGCATATGCCACAACCGCAGAACGGGTAGCATTTGTTACTTCATTTCCAGAAGAGGACGTACCGCCTGTGCCTGGTCCGCCGCCCGGTCCAACTCCGCTTGCAGTGGTCGCTTTCGTCGCTGCCGCGGTAGTCGGCGCTTTCGTCTCAGCTGCCTTTGTCGTCTCCTTGGCTGCCGCTGTCGTCCCAGCTGCCTTGCTTTCGCTCGGATTCGCCTCTATTGTTCCGCTGTAGGAAGTCTCCGGTGCTTTGGTCGTCTCTTTGGCAGCTGCCGTGGTTTCCTTCGCCGCTGCCGTGGTTTCCGCTGCCCTCGACTCTTCCTCGGCTTTCTTCTTTACCTGTTCCAGGTTCTCGATCGCCGCATTCGCTTCCTGTTTCAGTTTTTCTTCTTCAGCTTTCTGCTGCTGTTCCTCAGCTACGGAAACTGCCTGTTTAAAGTCTACCTGTGTCGTAATATAATCTTTATACACATATCCGACCAGATCATTATCGACGGAAATCTTGGCAAAATCGCCCTCTTCTCCGATCACCTCATACTCTGCATCGGCAGAAAGAAGATCCAGCGTCTTGCCCTCTAAGCTCGGCGTCTCTCTCAGGCGAAGCGTAGAGGTATTTGTAACCTTCGCGTAGGTTGTGCCGACCTCCCTGGCAATCTTGGACGCCTCCTCGCCAGTCACAAAATACTGTGCTTTAATATAACCGGTCACGGACCCCGACTGGATATGGTACCATTTGCCGCCCTCGCCGTCCACCGTGTCCAGAATCGTCGCCGCACAGTTATTGTAAATCTTTCCGACTACCTCGCTGCTGGTGCTCGCCTGTGCGCGCACATTGACATAATTGGTCACACGGGAAATCGCGATATTATCGTAGATCGACTTAGACATCGCGCGGACAACCGCCTCTGTCTCGCCAGTTGTCTCCTTTGGCTGGGCTTTCGTCTCTGCTGGCACCTGTGCCGGTTTGGCTGTCTGCGCACCGCCTGACACGCCCGTCTGACCGGCTCCCGCCACTGCCAGAACTTCTTTAGAAGCAAATGCCTCCGCCAGCTCTTTTTCCGGGTTCAAGCTGCTCGCATAGTAATTATTGATCGCCACTGACGCACCAGCGACCGGGGCATCCGTCTCCAGATTCATCGCCGCCTGGGCGCTCATCTGTCCCGTCCCTGCCATCACAAGGCACGCTCCTGATGCTATCAGAAATTTCAGCGTTTTTCTCATAAGGACCTCCTACTCTTCTGTCCGTTCTGTTCCGTCGTTTTATCTCAAACTGTAACTGTTCAGTACCTTCACAGTCACGCGCAAAAATCCATTAAAAATTGCCTACGGCAATGGGATTTTTGCCTGCTGCCCCATGTTTTCGTACGGTCAGCGCAGTAAATGCGCAGACCTACTAAACAGTTACTCTGTTTTCTTCTATGTTAAAAATGAGTTATGCCTGAAGATATCGCTCTGCAGATGCCACGCAGTTTGCACCGTCCGATGCCGCTGTCAGAATCTGGCGCAGCGCCTTGGTCCGGACATCTCCGGCTGCAAATACGCCCGGAACGCTCGTCTGACCGCTCTCATCCGCCCGGATATAGCCCTGCTCATCAAGCTCTAACTGACCCGCATACAGCTCACTCTCCGGTGCGATTCCGACCGCAATAAAAACACCATCCACGTCCAGCCGCTTCTCTTCTCCGGTTTTGGTCTGTCTCAGCCGCAATGCCTCCACCTGACCATTTCCTTCAATCGCAGCCGTCTCGCTGTTCCAGACAAATTCAATATTTTCAAGCGCCTGTAAGCGCTCCTGCAGCCGTTTTGTCCCGCGAAGCTTGTCTCTGCGGTGGACGATATATACTTTTTCACACATCCGTGCAAGAAAAATTGCATCTTCCAGCGCCGCGTCGCCGCCGCCCACAACGGCAACCGTCCTTCCCCGGAAAAATGCCCCGTCGCAGGTCGCGCAGTATGAAACGCCTGCCCCGCGAAGTTCCTCTTCTCCCGGCACCTCCAACGTCCTGTGATGTGCTCCGGATGCCAGAATCACACAGCGTGCCTCATACGTCTCTTCCTCGCAGACTACTTTCTTCACATTTCCTGAAAGCTCGACCTGCACGACCTCATCCTGTACAACTCTTGCTCCCAGCTTGTTTGCATGCTCCCGGAACTGTCTGGAAAGCTCAAAGCCGGTCACACCCGGAAATCCCGGATAATTGTCCACCTCCCAGGTATTCAGCACCTGTCCGCCGCTGATTCCATTCTTCTCTATCACAATCGTGTCCAGACATGCCCGCTGTGCATAAATCGCCGCACTCAAGCCAGCTGGTCCGGAACCAATGATTATTATATCATACATGGTATACAGTTCCTTTCTTCCGAATCTGTTCGGTAATTGATCCGCTCTATCGCTGTGTCAGATCCATTTGGTTTTAGTATAACACATTTTGGCACTTTCATACAATGCTGTAAAACACTCAGAACAGCAAAAAATGGATGAAAATTTCTTACGATTTTATGACAGGCGGAAAAATGAAACTATTTCATGAATTTTAAATACATGCTATAATTCAATCAAATATGATGTTGGAGTCAAAAGCTTTTGACCCCTCTGATACCGAATTGCTCTGCACTGCGTGCTCCCGCAATTCTCAAAAACATTCGCATATAAGGAGTTTACTGCCATGAATCATAAAACTATCCTCGTAACCGGCGCTTCCCGCGGAATCGGGAAAGCGATTGCATTAACCTACGCCAGGAATGGCTGGGATGTCGTGATTACCTGCCTGAGGCGGGAAGAAGAATTAAAAAAGACCCAGCGCGAAATCGAAGCGCTGGGCGTTTCCTGCCTTGCCTGGATGGGCGATGCGGGCGATTTTGAGAGCTGTTCCCGCCTGTTTGACGCGATCCGGGAGCGCTTCGGTTCCCTGGATGTCCTCGTCAACAATGCAGGGATTTCCTACATCGGTCTGTTCCAGGATATGACGCCGGACGAGTGGAACCACATTCTCAATACCAACCTGACCTCCGTCTTCAACTGCTGCCGCCTCGCTGTTCCGATGATGGTGTCACGCAAATCGGGACGCATTCTCAATATTTCCTCCGTCTGGGGCGTCTGCGGCGCTTCCTGCGAAGTCGCCTATTCTGCCACCAAAGGCGGCATCAACGCCATGACGCGCGCCCTCGCGAAGGAACTTGCGCCGAGCAGCATCCAGGTCAACGCGATCGCCTGCGGCGCTATTGACACCGAAATGAACCAGTTTCTCGATGAAGAAGAACGGAATGCCCTGCTGGAAGAAATTCCAGCCGGACGTATGGGGCGTGCCGAGGAAGTCGGAAAACTGGCATACCAGCTGGGGAGCGAGAACTCCTATTTAACGGGACAGATAATTCAACTGGACGGCGGCTGGATCTAAAACCTGAAATAAATAAACGGATTATACGTGCTGCTGACGAGATACATGGTACACAAAAACAGCAGCACAGCCATAATCACAATATCCACTGTCTTTGTCACTTCTTTCTCATACAAATGCTCCCGCAGCTTCGGGCATATACTCTGCACGATGCCCGAAAGCAGCACGCCCAGCACCGCAAGAAAAATCACCTTCCGATTCACGAACAGCGACGCCGGATAGATGCCGTTCTCCCAGGTAAACATCTGATGCAGGATCACTTTCGCATCCGCCAGCGTATCGGCGCGGAAGAACACCCAGCCAACCACTACAACCAACGCCGTATAGATGTGATTCAGTCCCCGGAAGCAGTTCTTCTCCAATAGCTTCCCAAGTCCCATGCGTTCCACCACCAGAAACAGCCCATGGTACAATCCCCAGATGATAAAGGTTGCCCCAGCGCCATGCCAGAGCCCGGTCGCAAAAAAGACAATCAGCAGATTAATATACGTCCGCACCTGCCCTTTCCGGTTGCCGCCCAGCGGGATATAAAGATATTCCCTAAACCAGGTCGAGAGTGAAATATGCCAGTGTCTCCAGAACTCGCGGATCGAGGTAGAGATATACGGATAATTGAAGTTCTCCATAAAATCAAATCCAAACATTTTTCCCAATCCGATCGCCATATCCGAATATCCCGAAAAATCAAAATAAATCTGAAGTGTGTACAAAACCGCCAACATCCACGCATTGACCGTTCCCAGCTGTGCCAGCGGTTTCTCCATCATCCAGTCCACCGTCGCCGCAAAGGTATTAGCAAACAACATTTTTTTCGCCAGTCCGTAGGAAAAGCGCTTGATTCCATACGCCATCCCCTCCGCCGTACACTGCCGGTTCCCAATCTGTTCGCAGACATCGTGATACTTGACGATCGGTCCCGCGATGAGCTGCGGAAAGAAAGAAATATAGAGCGCCAGATGAAAGATATTTTTTTGCGCCTGAATCGTCCCCCGGTACACATCCACCACGTAGGAAAGCGCCTGAAACGTGTAGAAGGATATTCCGACCGGAAGAGCAATCTCGCGGAAAGAAAGTGTATGTGCGCCGCCCGCAAAGCGGCTTAACAGAGAATTTGCAATCTCGACTGCGAAGTTAAAATATTTGAAATAGCCCAGAAGAAGGAGGTTTAAAAACACGCAGGTTGTAACAGCAAAGCGCATTCTGTGTTTACTCTGCATCCTCCCAATCCACAATCCAAAGAAATAATTCAGCCCGATCGAAACAAGCATCAGAATCACATACTTCGGCTCGCCCCACGCATAAAAAAAGAGACTGGCAGCCAGAAGGACGCCATTGCGGATATGCAGATTTTTCGTTATAAAATAAAGCAAAAATACCGCTGGCAAAAAATACCATAGGAACACAAGGGAACTAAATAACATAAATCATACCATCCTGTATTTGTTACTGTTCACGCATACGTGCCCAGTAACAGAATTTGCCGTGGTTTCGCATTTAAATACGGCAACTTCCTGCCGCCACCACGTTTTCTTACGGCACTTTCGGTTCCAAAAGTGCCTACCCGTGAACAGTAACCTGTATTTTCTTATATAGCAGATAAATCATATCTATATTCCAGATACTCTATTATACGGGCAATCCACCTTAATCTGTCAAGTGTTTTTGACCAGAATAAAAAATGTGCCTTTTTGTGTAATAGCAAATTCTAAGAAATTTCCTATTACACAAAAAAACCCTGCCTCCCAGGCTCATCACCTCGGAAACAGGGTTCTCTTTACTCGCTGGCATGGGACTGCGGAGTACTGGGTGGATTCAAGTCGAACGTTCGTGAGACTTGGCGCGTGATTCTGGTCAGCGAAGCTGACATATTCCTATCAGAATCACTGCGCATCCTCGCGGAGCGTTTATCTCAGTCTTCTCGACTGAGATAAATCCGTCCAGCCGGCGCTGTCTCATATATTTATCAGAGAAAAACATACAAAACTCTACTGCTATATGCTAAGAAGATTTCTCTTCCTATTTTAATTAGTTGTTCTTAGCTGCTGCTTTAGCTTCTTTGATCTTCTCAGTCAGCATCGGAACGATCTTGTTTAAGTCACCTACTACGCCGTAGTCAGCAACATCGAAGATCGGAGCAGACTCATCTTTGTTGATAGCAACGATGATGTCAGACTCTTCCATACCTGCCAGATGCTGAATAGCACCGGAGATACCGATTGCAAAGTATACGTTCGGGCGAACAGTCTTACCTGTCTGACCTACCTGAAGATCCTTCGGCTTCCAGCCAGCATCTACAACTGCACGAGAGCAGCTTACGGTACCGCCGATAGCCTCTGCCAGATCATCCAGAATCTTGAAGTTCTCCGGGCTTCCTACGCCACGACCGCCGGATACAAGGATCTTAGCATCCATGATATCAACGGTGTTGGATACAGCCTTAACAACTTCCAGAATATCAACATATTTGTTGTTCTTTGTGAATCCCGGATTGAACTCAGTAACAACAGCTTTTTTGCCAGCTTCCTTCGGAGCCTTCTGCATAACACCCGGACGAACGGTTGCCATCTGCGGACGGAAATCCGGGCAAGCGATGGTAGCGATGGTGTTGCCGCCGAATGCCGGACGAGTCATAAGCAGCTGATTGTGCTTTGTCTCTCTACCCGGAACCGGATTCATCGGGAAATCACCGATATCAAGTTTTGTACAGTCTGCAGTCAGACCTGTATGGATTCTAGCGCAAACACGCGGACCAAGGTCACGACCGATTGCAGTAGCACCGATCAGGAAGATTTCCGGTTTGAACTCTTCGATAACAGATGCGATTGCATGTGTGTACGGCTCTGTACGGTACTCTTTTAACTCCGGATCGTCTACAACGATAACCTTGTCTGCACCGTACTCTGCTAACTGATCTGCAAGACCCTTAACGTCAGAACCAACTAAAACAGCGGTTACCTCTACTCCTAAATCTTTTGCTAATTCTTTACCTTTGCCAATCAGCTCAAAAGCGATATTGCTGATAACATTATCCACCTGCTGTGCAAAGACAAATACGCCCTTATATGCTTCTAAGTTGTTCATCTTATTCACCACTCTTTTCTATAAAATAATTAGATAATGTGTTTCTCTGCCAGTTTGCCAACGATATAATCTGCGGAAGCTGCCGGATCCAGTTCTACCTTCTCGCCAGCACCCTTTCTTACCTTATCGGAAGCTTTTGCGATCTGTGTCGGTGAACCCTTCAGACCGAGGTTGGAATCCTCAACCTCTTTCAGATCTTTTCTGCCCCAAACGGTAATCTCTTTTGCGTATGCATCGAAGATTCCGCCCGGAGTCATGTAACGCGGCTCGTTTAACTCTGCAAGAGCGGTTAAAAGACACGGAAGCTGTGCTTTTACTACGTGATATCTATCATCATACTGACGCTCAACTACGATGTATTTCTCAGCTTCGTTTACTTCACGGATGTTCTGAGCGTAGCTGATTACCGGAAGTCCAAGATGCTCGGAGATCTGCGGACCTACCTGAGCGGTATCGCCATCGATAGCCTGACGGCCAGTAATGATTAAGTCATAATCCAGGTTGCGAAGTGCGCCTGCGATTGTCTGGGAAGTAGCCCAGGTATCTGCACCACCAAGTACACGGTCAGTTACAAGAACACCATTGTCTGCGCCCATAGCCATAGCCTCGCGAAGAACCTCTTCAGCCTTCGGAAGACCCATAGTAACTACGGTAACTTCTGCACCATACTGATCTTTTAAGCGAAGCGCTGCCTCCAGACCTGCTTTATCATCTGGGTTCATGATTGCCAGCATTGCGCTTCTGTCAAGAGTACCATCCGGGTTAAATTTAACTCCGCCTTTGGTATCCGGAACCTGTTTTACACAAACTACAATTTTCACGGTATTTTCACTCCTTATTTTTTTCTTTTTTCTCTAGGACTGAGATTGTTCTGATTTCTCTGCAGACTGAATTATTTTAACAGATCAGCGGAGATAACCATTCTCTGAACCTCAGATGTACCCTCGTAGATCTCAGTGATCTTAGCATCACGCATCATACGCTCTACGTCGTACTCTCTCGTGTAGCCATAACCACCGTGAAGCTGTACAGCCTTGGTTGTAACTTCCATAGCAACCTCTGCTGCATACAGTTTAGCCATAGCTGCTTCTACAGAATAGGTTTTCTGTGTCTTCTTAGCAACGGCTGCTCTGTAAACAAGGAGCTGAGCTGCTTTAACTTTGGTAGCCATATCTGCCAGCTGGAACTGAGTGTTCTGGAACTGACCGATAGCACGACCAAACTGTTTTCTCTCTTTTACGTAATCAACAGTTCTCTCAAGAGCGCCCTCTGCAAGACCAAGTGCCTGGGAAGCGATACCGATACGTCCGCCATCCAGGGTATGCATAGCGATGTGGAAACCTTTGCCCTTCTGGCCAAGCAGGTTCTCTTTCGGGATACGGCAATCTGTGAAGATCAGCTCGTATGTAGCAGATCCACGGATACCCATCTTCTTCTCTTTGGTACCGAAGGTGAAGCCCGGAGTTCCTTTCTCTACGATAAATGCAGAGATCTCTTTTTTCTTTCTGCCCTTTACTTCAACAACGCCTGTTACAGCGATGATAACGTAAATGTCAGCCTCTTTACCATTGGTAATGAAAACTTTGGAGCCGTTTAATACCCACTCGTCGCCGTCTAATACAGCCTTGGTCTGCTGACCCTGAGCATCTGTACCAGCCCCCGGCTCAGTAAGACCGAAAGCACCAAGCTTCTCGCCCTTAGCAAGCGGAACCAGGTATTTCTGTTTCTGCTCTTCAGTACCGAAGGTCTGGATCGGATCGCAGCACAGAGATGTGTGTGCAGATACGATAACGCCGGTAGTACCACAAACTTTGGAAAGCTCCTCAACGCACATAGCGTATGTTAACGGATCACAGCCCTGTCCGCCATACTCCTTCGGAACCGGGATGCCCATGAAGCCAAGCTTCTGCATCTTTTTAACGGTTCCCTCCGGGAAGTGCTCTGTCTCGTCAACTTCCTGTGCCAAAGGTTTTACTTCGTTCTCGGCGAAGTCATGGAATAACTTTCTCGCCATTTCATGCTCTTTACTTAATGTAAAATCCATGTGTCTATTCCTCCATCATTTTCTTATATACGCTTAAGAGGCGGCTTTAAGTGCCGCCCCGCTGCGGTTCTTAAAAATCTGGTACTCTATTATGTTTTCATCTGGTCAAGAAGCCAGACTTATGTACATATTAGTTGTACTTGTAGAAGCCCTCGCCAGACTTACGGCCAAGCTTGCCGCCGCGAACCATCTTTCTAAGAAGCGGCTGCGGACGGTACTTCGGATCACCCGTCTCAGACTGAAGTACTTCCATGATAGCCAGAACAACGTCCAGACCTACCAGGTCGCCCAGTTCAAGCGGTCCCATCGGATGGTTAGCACCCAGCTTCATAGCGGTATCGATACCCTCTACAGAAGCCTCGCCCTCAGCGTAGATACCGATAGCTTCGTTGATCATCGGGATGAGGATACGGTTTACTACGAAACCAGCGCCCTCTTCTACCTGTACCGGGATCTTGCCGATCTCTTCAGAGATCTTCTTAACTTTGTCAACAATCTCTGCCGGAGTGTTTAAGCCTGCGATAACCTCAACCAGCTTCATAACCGGAGCCGGGTTGAAGAAGTGCATACCGATAACCGGGCGGTCAAGACCTGCACCAATCTCTGTAATGGACAGAGAAGATGTATTGGTAGCAAATACGCAGTCTGCCTTGCAGATAGCGCCCAGCTCTTTGAAGGTCTGTTTTTTGATCTCCATGTTCTCGATTGCTGCCTCAACTACGAGATCGCAGTCGCTGCAGATAGTCTTAACGCCGGTATGGATTCTGGCAAGGATCTTGTCTGCATCCTCTTTTGCCATCTTTCCTTTTGCTACTCTCTTCTCAAAGTTCTTGGTAATTTTCAGTTTGCCGTTGGAAGCAAACTCTTCGTTAATATCACACAGGCATACTTCATATCCATCTACCTGGGCAAATGCCTGAGCGATTCCGGAACCCATGGTTCCTGCACCAATAATACCAACTTTCATGACAAATCCTCCTGAAATTATACAACTATAATTTAACTAACTATCTATTGTTAAACTGCTCCACTTTCCGTTTCTCAAGGAATGCTTGCATACCGTTCTTCTGATCTTCTGTCTCGAAGCATCCGCCAAACAGTTTTTCCTCGATCACGATAGCCTGATCCATATCAGTCTGAAGTCCGTCGTTCATCGCCTTCTTGCTGTTTCTGACAGCGATCGGAGCCATCTTTGCGATAGCGCCTGCCAGCTTCTTCGCAGCCGGCATCAGCTCTTCCTGTGTATAAACAGCATTTACAAGTCCGACACGGTATGCCTCGTCCGCTTTGATGTTGCGGGACGCAAATACCATCTCTTTTGCCTTGCCCGGTCCGATGAGACGTGCGAGTCTCTGTGTACCGCCGAAGCCTGGTGTGATACCAAGACCTACTTCAGGCTGTCCGAATAATGCATTGTCCGAGCAGATACGGATATCACAGCTCATGGCAAGCTCATTGCCGCCGCCGAGTGCGAAACCGTTTACTGCCGCGATAACCGGAATCGGGAAGGTTTCGATCTTGCGGAAAATATCGTTGCCGAATTTACCGAAGTGCTCGCCCTGCTCCTTGGTCATCACGCTCATAGCAGCGATGTCAGCACCAGCTACAAAAGATTTCTCTCCTGCGCCGGTCAGGATAATTGCACGAATTTCGGAAAGGTCTACTGCATCAAATGCAGCTTCAATATCCTTCAGCACATCCTCGTTTAACGCGTTCAGTGCCTTCGGACGATTAATAGTTATGACTGCGACGTGTCCGTCTACCTCATAGTCTACAAATCCCACTTCCAGTTCCTCCTAAAAAGCTCTTGAATTGAAATACGTAAAACCAGAAACAGCCGGAGCGCCGGGGATAAGCCCCGACGACTCCGGTTCTGCGTCAGAGATTAGTCTCTCTCAACGATCGTTGCGCAGCCCATGCCGCCACCGATACACAGAGTAGCCAGACCCTTCTTAGCGTCACGTTTCTGCATCTCGTATAACAGAGTTGTCAGGATACGGCAGCCAGATGCTCCTACCGGATGTCCGATAGCGATTGCACCGCCGTTTACGTTCAGGATGTCTTTGTTGAAGCCAAGGTCACGAGCTACAGCGATAGACTGAGCTGCGAATGCCTCGTTTGCCTCGATCAGATCGAAGTCTTCTACCTTCCAGCCTGTCTTCTTCAGAACTTTCTTGGTAGCTGCAACCGGTCCAATACCCATGATGCTCGGATCTACACCGCCCAGAGCGCCTGCTACCCATGTAGCCATCGGTTTGATACCCAGTTCTTTTGCTTTCTCTTCGCTCATAACAACTACAGCTGCTGCACCATCGTTGATGGAGGAAGCGTTACCAGCTGTTACACGTCCGTCTTTCTTGAATGCCGGACGAAGCTTGCCAAGAACCTCTACAGTGGAACCCGGACGCGGACCCTCATCGGTATCTACGATAACAGTCTCTTTTTTCTTCTTAACTTCGATCGGAACGATCTCGTCTTTGAAACGTCCAGCCTCGATAGCTGCGCAAGCCTTCTGCTGGCTAGCTGCTGCAAACTCATCGAGTTCTTCTCTTGTGATACCCCACTGATCGCAGATGTTCTCAGCGGTGATACCCATGTGGTAATCGTTGAATGCATCCCACAGAGCGTCATTTACCATGGTGTCGATCATGGTCGCATTGTTCATACGGTATCCGTAACGAGCCTTCATCAGAGCATACGGAGCTGCGGACATGTTCTCTGCACCACCAGCTACTACGATGTCAGCATCGCCTGCAAGGATCATATCTGCTGCTGCGTTTACAGCATTCAGACCAGAACCGCAAACCACGTTCAGGGTAACTGCCGGAACTTCTACCGGAAGACCAGCTTTCAGAGACATCTGACGTGCTACGTTCTGACCAAGGCCAGCCTGGATAACACATCCCATGTATACGTGATCAACCTGCTCCGGAGCAACGCCTGCTCTCTTCAGAGCCTCCTTGATAACTACGGCACCCATCTCAGCTGCTGGAACAGTACTGAGCTGGCCACCCATAGAACCTACTGCGGTACGGCATGCACTTGCAATTACGACTTTCTTAGACATTGAAAAAATCCTCCTTGAAAATGATCCACCACGTAAATAACACAACTGCAGTAAATAGTAAAATAGTGATAAATATGATAGTGTATTTGTATCTTAACACCCCACGCGGCTCCTGTCAAATAATTATCAATGGATTTATAAAGATTTAAGATTCTCATTTTTCCGCGTACAATCCACTTATTTCTACATCGTTTTGATCTCCTTTAGGCGGAATGCACAATTTTTTTCTTCCGTTTTCTCAATAAAAGTGGTCTTCTCTGGCATTATAACCAACATGGTATTTTGTTTGTGAATTAATAGACAAAGTCATTTCTTTTCTATTTACATACACTTATATCTGTAATTCATAAATATGAATATGTCGTCATTTTCCCCTATTTTGTCCTCCGCCTCTTTCGTTGACAAGGGGTAGTGGAGATGATACACTGATAAACAACGGGGGATGTCCGAATCACGCATTTGTACGGACTTCTTCATATTATTAAAAAGGACAAGGTGAATAAGTATGGATTACAAGAAACTGTATGCAGAAAAGCTGGTTTCCGCTGAAAAAGCTGCTTCCGTCGTTAAATCTGGCGACTGGGTTGACTATGGCTGGACCACCGGCACTCCGGTAGCAGTCGATGCTGCTATCGCAAAACGTCTTCCGGAACTGGAGAATGTAAACTTCCGCGGCGGTATCCTGATGTGGGTACCGGAGATCTTCAAGATCGAAAACCCGGCAGCTCATATGACCTGGAACTCCTGGCACATGAGCGGTATCGAGAGAAAGGCAATCGCACAGGGATTCAGCTTCTATGCTCCGATCCGTTATTCCGAGCTTCCGAGATACTATCGTGAGTCCGCAACCAAACCGGATGTAGCTGTATTCCAGGTCGCTCCGATGGATGAGCACGGTTATTTCAACTTCGGACCAAATGCTTCCCATATGGCAGCCTGCTGCGAGACTTCCAAGGTTGTCATCGTAGAGGTCAATGAAAATATGCCGGTCTGCCTCGGCGGATTTGAGAACGGCGTTCATATCTCCAACGTAGACATGATCGTAGAGGGCAGCAACCCGACCATCGCAGAGATGGGAGGCGCCGCAGCAGCGACTGATGTCGATGAAGCAGTTGCAAAACTGATCGTAGACGAGATCCCGGATGGTGCCTGCTTACAGTTAGGTATCGGCGGTATGCCGAACGCAGTTGGTTCCCTGATTGCGAAATCCGACTTAAAGGATCTGGGTGTTCACACCGAGATGTACGTTGACGCATTCGTTGATATTGCCGCAGCCGGCAAGATCACAGGCGCTCACAAAGCACTGGACAAAGGCCGTCAGGTATACGCATTCGGCGCTGGTACCAAGAAACTGTATGACTACTTAAACAACAACCCGGCCTGCATGAGTGCTCCGGTTGATTACACCAACGACGTCCGCACCATCGCAGCCCTGGACAACTTCATGTCCATCAACAACGCGGTTGACCTCGACCTCTTCGGTCAGGTAAATGCAGAGTCCGCAGGAATCAAGCACATCAGCGGTGCAGGCGGACAGCTTGACTTCGTTCTGGGCGCTTACCTGTCCAAGGGCGGAAAGAGCTTCATCTGCTGCTCCTCCACCTTCAAGAACAAGGCTGGCGAGCTGCAGTCCCGTATTCTCCCGACCTTAAATCAGGGTTCCATCGTAACCGATACACGTGCAAACCTGCACTACCTGGTAACCGAGTACGGTAAAGTAAACTTAAAGGGTCTTGCAACCTGGCAGAAATGCGAGGCTATCATCTCCGTTGCACATCCGCAGTTCCGCGATCAGCTGATTAAGGAAGCTGAGAAGATGCATATCTGGAGACAGAGCAATAAGATCTGATAAGAACTCAAGATCTGATAAAATCGGCAGGATTCGGAGACAAAATCCAGCAAACCATCTATGGTATCTGAGACTCCCGGTTCTCCGATACATCAGATACGTTTATTTTCTAAAAAAAGTGCTTTTCCTCTCAAGAAATTTTCTTCGAGAAGAAAGGCACTTTTTTATTTATACTTTTTTTCTTATAGTTTTTGTTCTACAAGTCTCTGTCTACCATCCGCTACTGTTCCAGAGACTTCCACCGGAAGTTCGGAATCACATCCGACCACTTATTAATTCCGATGATTGATTTTGCAAAATTCGAAGTTTCCAGCGTGTATCTCTTCTGATCAATGTCGTGGAAAACTCTCCAGAGCTTTCGATCCTTTACCGCTACAATCTCATTGCCCTGATTCATATCACAGGACCACAGACCGAAGCTTAAGCCTGCCCTTACCTCTGACGGCGCATCGACCTGACGACTCAGAATGTACGCGTCGATATACGGGTTGCTGTCCACGATATAGTAAGAATATGCAAATGCCGCCGCCTGGATATCCGACACATCGCCGCGCGTCAGACTCTGTGCAGTAAATCCTTCCTCCGTCAGAATGACATGGCGCACCTCGCCAGATGCTGTCTTCATCGAATCCTGATTCAGATAATCGGTCAGTACATGCAGGTTTGCAAAGTTGACAATCGGTGAATCTGCACTCTCGGTTACCAGCCCCGTTGCCGGATCATCCCAGAATTCCGGTTCCGTCATCGGGTACGGATACGGATGGTAGGCAATGCCCCAGTCCATCTGGCCTTCCGTTACTGCCAAGGCGTTAAACGTATCAACAATGCCTTTGCCCGTATAATGCACCTGATCGTTCAGGTTCTCATACGGAGCTCCCCACCAGAAATCAAGTGAAAAATAAACCCGGTCATTCGCACTTGTGCTCTTGATCGCCGTGTAGAACGTGCGGAATGCCTGCTGATACGTGGATACATATGCATTCAAATCTGCCGGTCCCATGTAGTTCCAAATCTGGTTGTTGATCTCATTGCCCAGAATCCAGTTGGAAATCTTCGCATAATTTGAATTATGATTCTTGCCGCTGTAACGATCCGCCAAAAACGCGAAGATCGCACGCGTTGTCTCAAACCCTTCCTGTGTCTTCGTGTTAAACATATAATAATTGGCGCTCGAAGATTTCGCAGTTCCCGCATGAACCAATTCCGGGTGCGCGTCATTCCAGTCATTTAAAACGATCGCCGTCACGGATATATCTTTTCCGATATATGTACTGATCACCTTGTCATAATTTTCAACCACCGACTTATTAAAATGATACGTTTTTCCATCGTACTCATAATCAATGCCACTTCCTAAAAACTGGGAAAATGCGATATTGACTGCCACATGTTTGACGCCCAGTGTAAATGCATCGTTGAGCATATTTAACTGGATATTCAAGCCCTTTTTCGTCAGCGGCGTCTTAAACGCATCCTGATTGGATGCAACCACCTCCGGATTTGTGATATAATGTGCCGCGCCAACTGCCGTAAATGCAGTTCCGTCAAACACTGCCGGAACAAACCGGCTATAAAGGCGGTCCTGGGCAGTTCCCTTGTTTAAAGGAATCGAGACGGTCCTCGTCTCCCCTGCGCCTACGCTGCTGACATAATCAGTCCGGCTTCCAATCTCCGACTCATACGGCCGCAATTCAAACAGATAAATCTTTCCGTCCGTCCCCGTTGTATCACCGTTGCTTGAAAGTAAAATATCCACTGTATTCTGCCCCGAACCAATCAGACAGGAGCCGATCGAAGCGGTTATCTGAAACGTCTGCGCCGCCAGTGCTGTGAACGCAGCCGCCACACTCAGGCAGACCGCTGCAGCCAGGACAAGCGCCGTTTTCATCCATTTTTTCATCCTGTTCCTTCCTTTCCGTCTAATATCCTATGGTATTTGATCATACTTCATTCTTCCGTCAGATTCAATTACTATTTTATTAAGGATTATTACAACTATTTTGGAAATTCTGTATGATTCCCAGCATTTTATCTTTCCCAAGCCTTGATTTCTTTCTTATTCCTATTCTTTTACCACTTGCAAATATTGGTTTTATATATAAATCCCTTAGAGCCGCAAATTTAAAAAGCTACAGTTTCCGGAACCATCAAGTATTCCTTCCGCCATAGCTTTTTGATATTAGCGATTATTTAGTTCTTAATGCCCTCATCGCATTTAAAATTGCAATGACGGAAACACCGACGTCCGCAAACACGGCTTCCCACATATTCGCCACTCCAGCCGCGCCCATCAGAAGCACAACCGCCTTAACCGCCAGAGCAAACACGATATTCTGGTGCGCGATTGCCATTGTCTTGCGTCCGATTTTAACCACACCTGCAATCTTCGCCGGGTTATCATCCATCAGGACAATGTCCGCCGCCTCGATCGCCGCGTCACTTCCCATGCTTCCCATTGCAATACCGACATCTGCGCGGGAGAGAACCGGTGCATCGTTAATGCCGTCGCCGACAAATGCCAGCTTCCGCTTTCCGGTCATCTCCGCCAGCATCTCCTCGACCTTCTGCACCTTATCCGCCGGAAGCAGCTCCGTGTACGCCTGATCGATGCCAACCTTCGCAGCCACCGCCTCTCCGACCGCTTTCCGGTCGCCCGTCAGCATAACAGTACGGCGGATTCCAGCCGCCTTCAGTCCACGGATCGCATCCTCCGTCTCCGGCTTGATCGTATCGGCAATCAGGATACTTCCGGCAAATTTTCCGTCCTTTGCCAGATAAATCACAGTGCCGATGCCGTCGCATTCCTGATACGGTATATTTTTACTCTTCATCAGGCGTCCATTACCCGCCAGAACTATGTGACCGTCGATCGTTGTCTCGATACCATGACCGGAAATCTCGTTGGTTTCACCGATGCGGGTTAAGTCGATCAGGGGTTTGCGTACCACTCCCTGCACACCCTCTTTGGACTGCACCTCTTTTATTGTGTCATTGTCAGCATCCAGAACGATTTCTGCTGTTCCCGCATTCGCCTTTTGAGTTTTTGCTTCTGCCAAACTGCCTTTTCTCTCACGATACGCCTCCCGTATCGATTCCGCGATCGGATGCGTCGAATAATTCTCGGCATACGCCGCCAGCTCCAGAAGCTCATCCTCACTGATTCCCGCCGGATGCAGCTCCGTCACTTTAAACTCGCCCTTCGTCAGGGTGCCTGTCTTATCAAATACAACCGTATCCAGCTCCGAAACTGCCTCCAGATAATTGCTTCCCTTGACTAACACACCGATGCGGGATGCAGCACCAATGCCGCCAAAGAAGCTAAGCGGAACCGAAATCACCAGCGCACACGGGCAGGAAATTACCAGGAAAATACAAGCTCTCTGAATCCACTCGCCAAATTCTCCGCCCAGCACAATCGGCGGCACAAATGCCAAAGCAACCGCCGCGATCACGACCACCGGCGTATAATATCTGGCAAACCGGGTGATAAAGTTCTCCACCTTCGCCTTCTTGCTGCTGGCATTCTCCACCAGCTCCAGAATCCGCGCCACCGTCGAATCATCAAATTCTTTCGTCACGCGCACCCGCAGAAGCCCGCTGCCATTGACACATCCGCTGATGATTTCATCCCCGGCTGCCGCACGGCGCGGTACCGATTCACCAGTCAGCGCCGAGGTATCGATCATCGATTCACCCTCTACCACCACGCCATCCAGCGGAATCCGCTCTCCCGGCTGTACCACGATGATGTCATCCACTTCCACATCATCCGGCTCGACCTGCTCTATCTGTCCATCTTTTTCAATATTGGCATATTCCGGGCAGATATTCATGAGATCGCTGATCGACTGGCGCGAACGGTTAACCGCATAACTCTGAAACAGCTCGCCAACCTGATAGAACAGCATAACCGCAACCGCCTCAGAAAACTCGCCCACACCGAACGCCCCGAACGTCGCTACTGTCATGAGGAAATTCTCATCAAACACCTGACCATTTTTAATCCCCCGGAACGCCTTGTATACAATATCCCATCCAATAATCAGATACGGAATTAAAAATACGACTAACTCTGTCCACCGCTGCGGCATTCCGGCAAATACATTCATTTTTTTCGCTGCTGCCGCCGCGATATATACGATTGCCGCCGCAACGATCCGCTTCAGCATCGTTTTCTGCTTCTGATTCATAAAGCCTCCCTTCATTCTGGAAACACATTCCCAGAAAAAAAGATATAGGAAAATGTGCCGGCACAGCTCATTTGCCTATATCTTTTTACTTTGCCCTTCTGTGCATTACACAATCTGATTTTATTCTTTTAAAAAGCAGCTTTTGACCCGATTATGCCTTTTCCAAGTTTACATATTAATAATGCAGTCCGGTTCCACCTTCTTGCACACTTCTACAACCTCTTTCATGATCTCGTCAAAACGTGCGTCATCCGCATCGATCGTCATTTTCTGCATCATAAAGCTGACACTCGCATCATTGACTCCATCCAGCTTCTTGATCGCATCTTCCATCTTTGCTGCACAGTTTGCACAATCCAGATCAGTTAATTTAAATTTCTTCTTCATGATAATCCTCCTCTTTTTATTGAGTTATAAATTTTTAATGTTTGCTTTTCGAGACCTGCAATTTTTTCTTTACAGATAGCACCGCTTTCACATTCATTCAATCCATTATCATCATTCAAGGAACTTGCTATTCTTTAATATGCTCAAAGCCCTGGTTGATAATCCGGTAAACATGGTCGTCTGCCAGCGAATAGAACACCGACTTTCCGTCCCGTCGGCTCTTGACAAGCTGCGACTGCTTGAGAATCCGAAGCTGATGCGAAATCGCCGACTGCGTCATATTAAGCAGCTGTGCAATGTCGCAGACACACATCTCCGACTCAAACAGCACAAACAAAATCCGGATCCGCGTCGAATCACCAAATACCTTAAACAGCTCCGCCAGATCATACAAATCATCGTCATCCGGCAGCATTCCCCGGACCGACTGCACAACCTCATCGTGAACAGCACACTCCTCACAGCACTCTACATCATGAATTGCCATCCGATTTCTCCCTTCATGCTACGCATTTCTGCCCTGCTTCACTGCTTCTTTCGTGAAAGCAGTTTGCAGGATTTTATCAAGATTTCTTTGAAATATTTTTATTTATATGAATTATTGTTCATATGTTCATTATATGAATGTAACTGGGAAATGTCAAGAAATATTTGTGGGAATTTAAAAGGAGTAAATGAAATATTTTCTCAATTATAAAATGCTGCAAAAAAGACTGTTCATACAGACAAAATCCACTAAGTAATGCGCGTAAATGTGCTTCTTTCTGCCCGGTTTACAGATGATACTCTGTAAACCGGCACAGCTCAAATATCTATTCTCTACATCCTATGCTTTTTTGTCTATTTATGAACAGTCCGTTCTTTTTTATTCATTATTATATATCTTTTGCAGTTTATTTTTTCGACACTGCTTGAGCTATATTATCCATCGTCGGATGATCTTTTGCCTCTTTCTGCAACCCCGACTTAGACTTCTAATAGAATCTCTCCTCGCCCGGAATCGCATCCAAATATTCTTGCCATTTCTCAGCCGGTACATCATGAACCGATACCGTCACAACCTTCGGATCCTTCTTTAATTCTTCTGATACCAGCGTTCTGACCTTCTCAGCCAGCGCTGCCTTCTCTTCCCGGCTCCGTCCCGGGTACATAGATATTGCAATGTGTGGCATGATTTTCCTCCTTTGTACTAATAGCACTCTTCCAAAATATCCAAGATTTCCGCGTGCGTCAGCTGCCGATACCCGCCGTCATTGCGGATACATGAATCAGCAATCGTTTTCAGCAGGCTCTGATCTGTGATTCCCAGTTCCCGCAGCGTCCCCGGCAAACCAATCTCATGAATAAACGCCTGTAATGCGTCAATTCCGCCAAATGCCAGTTCTTCCTCATCGCCGCCATCTGGTGACATTCCCCAGACATTTACAGCAAATTTCACAAATTTCTTGATGCCGTCCCGGCAAATTCGACGATAATACGCCGGATGGATCACGCCAAGTCCCATGCCGTGGTTGCAGTCCGTGTAAGCCCCCATCTGATGTTCAATCATATGCGCCTCAAAATCACACTGTTTTCCTAATTTGATAATGCCAATCTCCGCCATCGTGGATGCCCACATCAGGTTGCTGCGCGCCTCATAATTTTCTGGTTCCCGGATCGCCACTGGCAGGTTCGCAATAATACTCCGCATCAGCGCCTCCGAGATCGCATCCGAAAGATTATCCTCATCCGGTGCGCTGAAATATGTCTCCATCACATGGCTGAGCATATCAAAACCGCCCGCTGCCGTCTGGAGTGGAGAAACCGTGTAGGTATATTTCGGGTCCATCATCGCAAACACCGGATTGCAGCGCGGATAATTCCGGCTCGTCTTAATTTTCTGTTCCTCATGGGTGATTACACCCTCGCCGTTGACCTCGCTTCCAGTGCCGACCACGGTCACAATCACGCCCACCGGAACCGGCTCAAAATCAATCTCGCCCTTTTTGATCCAGTATTCCTCCCAGACGTCCTTGTCCGTCGCAGCCGCCATTGAGATCGCCTTGCTGCAGTCCATGACCGAACCGCCGCCCACTGCCAGAATCAGATCTACCTGATTTTCCTGTACGACTTTTTTCCCTTCCATTACCTTGCTGTAGGTCGGATTCGGCATGATGCCTGAAAATTCTATCACCTGTTTTCCAGCCAGCTTTAAGACATCCATCACTTCCTGATAAATGCCATTCGTCTTGATCGAGCCGCCGCCATATGCCAGCATCACCGTTTCCCCATACGGCTTCACCGCCTCCAGCAGGTGCTCTTTCACACAGCCTCCGCCAAAATAAATCTTTGTCGCATTTTCAAATGTAAACGCCCGCATCGTTCCCTGTCCTTTCTGAACCCGTTCCGGCAAATGCTTTTGCATCCGCCTGATGTTCTGCCTTCTTCTTTGTAGATATGTTTTTTTGAATCTTTATTTTGATTATTTTTCTCCTTTATCTCAGATTCATCAAATGTTCATCTATAACTCACACTAGATTTGACAAGTTCTCTGTAAGTGTTCATATTATATCACGATTCGCATCTTCGATGCTTACCGCTGCTGACGCAGCTATCGTGATCGCCATTCGCCGTTCGCCATAAATCTGCAAGCAGCTTTCTGGCTCACTTGCGCTCATTATATCATATTACCTTTTTACATTCTATCTTTTTCAGAAATTTCACGCATATATTTTCATTTTTATGAATAAAATTGCACAAACTTATATCTGCGTGTCATTTTTATTCCCCCATCCACTTCCAAAATATTTTCCGAAATTTATGATTTCTTCACATTCCGAACATACTTTTATCACATTTTTTCGATATAGTAATACGCGTAAAGGCAAAAGACCTTTCATAATATACTTTTTCATACCTACGCCGACAGGAGTCCGTTCCTGTCGGCTCCTCCTATTTTAAGGGATATATCTACTCAAGCGGGCAGTTTCATGATAAAATAAACACACAGATAGAATCATCTCTCAAACACAGATTCTATGTTAAATTTACAATAAAAATAGCTGCATGAATCACATATATTAGGAGGAACTTCTCATGAAACACGAACTGACGCAGGAAGAAATCCTGGTTGAAATAAAAGACATTCTATCAGAATATGTAGAAATCACCCGCCCGCTGACATCGGCTGACCGCCTGATCGACGATCTGGGGCTGGATTCATTTTTGATCGTATACTTTATCACAGAGATCGAAGACTGCTTCGAGATCGATATTCCGGAAACGGATTTTATCGAGCTTGTCACGGTCAAGGATCTCTGCGAACGGATTCAGCTGGAAATAAAAAAGCACTCCACTTATTAATACCAGCGTGTCATCGGCAAGTCATTATTAATTCCTTTTGTAAATAAAATCTGGTGCAGACGCAGATTTTCCACATCCAGGATATAAAATCCATCTGCTGAACCACAAGAAATCATTTCCCAGAGACTTAGAACCATTACGCCCGGGAAAATATATTTTTTAATCCACGAATCGCCCGGATGTTCCTCCAGCACACTGATAAATTGCAACAGAAACAGTCCGTTCCTTCCATCTTAACCTGAAATGGATACTCATCAAACTTTTGGTTATATCTGTCCCTGTTCTTTCAGATATGCCAGAAAACCCACACAGCCTTCCAGAACATCTTCATACGTCGCGTCAAAATCACCCGTATACCACGGATCCGCGATGTCACGGTCTGAACCTGCAAATGTGAGGAATTTATATATTTTCCCCTCCGGATCGCCTTTCAGCATCCGGTTTAAATTTCGGATATTGGCACTGTCCATACCTATGATATAATCAAATTTCTCATAATCCGCCCACGTCACCTGCCGCGCCCGGTGCGGCACCAGAGGAATTCCAACCTTCCTCAGCTTATTCACCGTCCCCCGGTGCGGTGGATTGCCGATTTCTTCGGTGCTTGTGGCGGCGCTGTCGATAAGGAAGTGGGCGGAAAGCCCTTGGGATGCGACTTTATGGGTGAAGACGCTTTGAGCTAGGGTGGAACGGCAGATGTTGCCGTGGCAGATGAAGAGCACTCGTATACTCATATAAACTCCTTTCAAAAGGCGCTTTTCTGCTGCCATTTGCAGCATTTTGCGCGGTGTTAATTTTTCTTTATGTATTGGTCATTTCTGTACATAAAATGCAAATCTTAGCAAAATTTTGCAAGATGTGTACAGCAAAAGTAGTAGAAACGGAGTAAAAAGCGGGTGGGGTTACTACTCAATTTTGACAAAAATCTCATATCCTTTTTCCAGTTCAATATCGGTTACTATTCCAACCTCACCATTGTCTACTTGATCTACATCCTTATCATTAAGCTGTATACTTACAATAGAAGTACAAATCCATTTTCCATCTTTTTTTGCATATATCATTTTTCCAACTTCCAATTTAACATTGTTAAGTGTCAATATACCTGCTTTAGGTTTCTTAAAATATTCCTCATAAATCCCCACTCTAATTAAATTCTTTGGAAGTAACGAAATAAGCCCCCATTTATCTAGTGATTCTCTTGTTTCTTTTTTCGTAAATATACCATTTTCTATCAACTTATATTGATTGTAAAGCTGCCATGTAGTAAGAAGACCTCTTTCATCATTTTTAGCATAATCTATTTGATTATCACTAAATGGAGGATTTTGTCTTAATGAAGGCCTTATATACCTTTGATGATTCACAATATAAATTGGCAATATTTCTTTGTCACGATGCTCTTTTTCTCTTCTTCGTCTATGTTTTGCTACCTGTGAACATTCTGCATCTGTAGATGTTCCCCCAATACCTTTAACTTCAATAATAAATAATTTATCATCTTCCAAAATCTGTATATCTTCTCTTAAAATATCTTCATTTCCATCAATTGCTTCTACATTTGCAAAACCAAGCCACTTGAAGTATGTACATACAGCTTGAACTAACTTATCCCCTGTTTCTATCAACAAATCATTCAAAAATTTATACTTCTGGTCAATAGCATTTCTTCTCTCATTCAATGACTTAATTTTCGAATTATATTGTTCTTGAATTAAAGTCCGTTCTTTCTCAAGTTCAAGTATTTCTTTAGGTAAAAAATCTTGTTCTTTTATCCATTCAAACTCTTTTGATTCAGGGAAAAAATCTGGCAATATTTCTGGCAATACAGATGTTACTAACCTTTCAATCAATTCATCCTTCTTTTCACAAAACGGAAGCAACAGTTCATAGCCTGAATTTTCTGAATATCCTATATACGAAACTACCTCTCCATCTTGATTTTTTAACAATGGTAAGAAATTAGGATCTGCAATTGATTTTTGAGAAGTTCTATCCCATTTTGTTGGTAACTCAAAAATTACATTATATCCTTTAACATATTTTGCTATTAAATTTGCAAGATTGCTATTGTCTGATATTATTTTCTTTCCGAATTTTGATGTTGCACTAGCTTGAATAGTTTCATATATATTATGTACTTCTTCACTCGGATAGCTATATTGATTTTGTTTTAACACTTCTATAATATTATATTTTTCCGAATAACTACTTCCCGCAAAAATAATTTTCAGTGCTTTTGTTTTTAACTTGTCTTTCATAATGCTCAAAACAAGAGGACTAGGTCTAAATTCTTTCTGAGGAAAACTCAACTCAAATAAATATGGTATACCATCCGGTTCATCATCCTCTAAACAGTGTCTTGTATCATTCTCATTTTGTAAATCAATTATGACCACACTATATTCATGCAAATTACTTATCATACTATATTCTAGGTCAACATATCTCTTATTCACATATTCTTCGTACTCAACAGTTTTAACCACTCCCAGATCACCAGTTGCAACAATATAATTCTGACTCAACCTTTCTGTTATTTCTCTGTTATTAACTATATATATTTGTGGTTCTTTATACTTTTCCATTTATCTTTCATCTCCAATCATAAGAAAGTATTATTCACATTCGTTTGTCTCTTTATGTTTTAATCTAAGCAAATACAACATTGCATAAGCACGATTATACAAGTATTCGATAAACAGTGAATCATTTAACGCCTCTCTCTTTTCTTTTGCCGCATTCAAATAATCATTGTGTCTTACATCAAAATACTCATTAGACAATTTCATTAATTCTTCCAACTCTTTTTTTACAACAGCATAAACTTTGCCATCCATATTATCACTCACACTCAAAGCCAATGTTTTATACTGCTCATTTCTACTGTCTCCTTGAGTAGATATAAGATATTGCAGTGCATCAATAATAAAATCTAACGCACTTTTCTTTTCCATCAAATCTTTGCTATTAATCATATCTTCCGAAAACTGTATTTTACGCTCAAACATCCTATAATTAATAATTTTATCAATAGGAAATGTTGTTTTATATCCTTGCTTTATTACAATCCCACTTTGTAATCTATATGGTAATTTAAATATTTTAAATCTATCATTTACTTCTATAGTGAATTTGTAATGACATTCTCCGGAGTTAATAATCCAATACTTATATGCAATCTCTATAAATGCCTTTATATCATTAAAATCACCTGTATTATTTTTCAACGAATCTGGATAAACTGTACCTCTATACAAGGTAAATTCATGGTCATAATCCAAATCTAAAAGCCATATTCCTCCATCCCAATTATCCCATCGCAAATATTTACCATCCAACAGTTCCAAACCAGGTAATTCTGTTTCAAACCAATGAATAAACGAATTCCAAAATCTTTTCTCATTTACATTTTCTTCGATGCTTTTACCTTTATATTCGATTCCGCTGTCAGCCAAATACTTTATCAGTATTGCTCTCGTAGTGTTTGCATCTCTTATTTCTGTTCCTGTCCTTATCAATAAACTTCCTTGTAAATTTGGTATATCATTTCCAAAAACATTTACTATTTCAATTAACAAATTAACGATTTCTTCATCTGGTTCTATTGACAAATTATAATTATCAATTGCCATATCAATTTTCTTTATATAATCATTAATCAATTTTTCTTTAACCGAATTAATTTTATTCGACATTCGTTCACCTCTACCCCATATAACATTTTAATTATCATCCAATCCGATATGCTATTTATTATATCGTCATTTTCTTCTCTTTTCCATAACAAAAAACGCCACAGCTATCGCCAGAGCGCCTCCAAACTAACTATCCTTATATTGCTTTAAACATCTTCTGTGACACCGTTTTTTCTCCCTGTGTCCGTTCTAGTTCCTTTCTGGCATTCTGCAGGTCCTCCAGACGCTTCAATTCATCCTCTGCATCCTCAAGGCCTAAATGCGTATAGGTGTTAAGCGTAACTCCTATATCGCTATGCCCCATAAGGTACTGCAGTGTCTTTGGATTCATGCCGGATTTCGCCATATTGCTACAATACGTGTGCCGGCAAACATGCGGCGTGATATTCGGCATCTGCACCCGATAGATATCATTGTACCGCTTCACCATGTGGTTAAAGCAATGTTCCCAATGCATTGCCACTAATGGCAGTCCTTTGTCATCCAAAAACTGGAACCCAGTATATCCATCCACCACTTTTTCTACCTTTGGTTTCTCCCAGTCTTCGATGATGGCTTGAAAGCATTTTGCAACATCCTCTGTTACCGGAATTTTTCTTGTTCCAGCGGAAGTTTTTGTTGGCTCAATAACCAACGTCATATCGGATAATCTCTGAAGCTGGTGCTCGATATTTACAATTCGATTTTCTAAATCAACATCTTTAATTGTAAGGCCGCAAAATTCTGAAATACGCATACCTGTATGAAAAAGTATATACACAACTTCATAATACTTACAGTATACATTTCTTATGTTTATTTAATCCGTTTCTGAATATCTTCAACAGATGGCAGCTGCTTTTCCAGATTATC
>ERZ773133.304-NODE-304-length-72118-cov-10.709088_pt1 | contig 72118 bp, 60 predicted proteins | sample MGYA00580861_ERZ773133 | MGnify/ENA primary metagenome ERZ773133 (study PRJEB29015, sample SAMEA2737844) | human gut metagenome | biome: human gut; feature: human-associated habitat; material: faeces | place: China | collected 2012 ...
CTTTCAAGAATGAAAATCTTGCGTCCTAACCGATAGACGAACGGGCCATCCTTTGTTTGTGTTGAGGTGTTTCTCAATCACGGGTGCAAAGGTACGCATTATTTTTGAATCTGCAAGTGTTTCGCGAAAAAAATCGCAGAAAAATGTCGAAAAAGTGTGTTTTTAGGCATTTTCTGGCTTGTGAAAAGGAAAATTACCTCATTTCCCCTCGTCATGAAGAGGAATTTCTTCTTGGCTTGTTTCGTGCAGCCTGTCTTCCCAAAGGTACTTTTGGGTTTCCTTTACTGCTACGCCAGACAAGAGCAACAGAGAAATCAGATTCGGAATAGCCATAAGCGCATTTACGCTGTCTGCAATGTTCCATACAACCTGCAGGTTCATGATAGAGCCCAAATAAACGCAAATGATCCAAACGATGCGGTAGGGCTTTACCCATTTCCTGCCTCCCAGGTATTCGATGGCTTTTCCCGAATAATAAGTCCATCCTAAAATGGTGGAAAAAGCAAAAGTGAGAATGCCTACAGCCAGAATCGTGGTACCTATATAAGAAATCTTTCCGAATGCAGCTTTGGTAAGGGCTCCCCCTTGTGTGTAGTCAATGTCTGGAAATGCCAGTACACTGCTGACAAGTACCAGTCCGGTTAGTGCACAGATGACAACCGTATCCCAGAAAGTACCGGTAGAAGAAACCAAGGCCTGTCTCACCGGATTGCGGGTTTGAGCGGCTGCGGCCACAATCGGAGCAGAACCGAGTCCGGATTCATTGGAGAACAGTCCACGGGCAATGCCGTAACGGGCTGCCATCATGACTGTAGTTCCCAGAAAACCGCCTCCGGCAGCGTGAGGGGTAAAGGCAGAACTGATGATTAATTGGAGAGATTCTCCTAGAAACGCGCGGTTCACGAAAAGGATATAGATACAGCCGGCAATGTAGAACAAAGCCATGAGTGGTACTAAAGCCATGCAGACACGGGCAATGCCTTTTACTCCAAAGAAAATGACCAGGGCTGTCAGTACAGCAATAACAATCCCGGTTACGTGGACATTGATTCCATAGGTCTCATTCATCAGCAGCGAAATGGAATTGGCTTGTACGGTATTTCCGATTCCGAAGGCCGCCAATGCCGTAAAGATGCAGAATAGGCCGCCCAGCCATTTCTGTTTAAGGCCTCGTTCCAAGGCATACATCGGTCCACCTAACATTTCCCCGGTCGAAGTCTTGATGCGGTATTTGATGGCCAACAGACCTTCGGCATATTTGGTGGCGATACCGAATACACCGGTCAGCCAACACCAGAAGACTGCACCGGGGCCTCCGAAAGCTACGGCAGTAGCTACTCCGATGATGTTCCCCGTGCCGATGGTGGCCGCCAAAGAGGTGGTTAGTGCTCCGAATTGGCTGACATCTCCTTCAGAATCGTTGTCTTTTTGGATGGAAAGCCGGATGGCTGTAAAAATCTTACGTTGAGGAAAACGCAGGCGGATGGTCAGAAACAGGTGTGTTCCCAGCAGGAGAATAATCATCGGCCATCCCCATAAAAAATCACTGATGCTAGCGGTAATGTGTTCCAGTTGTTCCATGAGTAGTTCGTTGGTTTGTTGTATTTGTAATGAGTAGGTTCTGGAAAATGACGAAGGCTGCCTCCCGAGAAATCATCTTCACAGAAGCAGCCTTCTCTATATTTAAAGACAGAGTTTCAGTGATAAATCAGTCCATCTTTACCTGTGGAACATCTTCCAGATTATGATTGATTTCTTCGTCACTTAACGTGTAGTTGTTGAGGTTTCCTGACAGGTACTGGTCGTAGGCTGTCATGTCAATCAAACCGTGGCCTGACAAGTTAAACAGGATAACTTTCTCTTCACCGGTCTCAATGCATTTCTTAGCTTCGCGGATGGTGGCAGCGATGGCGTGACAGGATTCCGGAGCCGGGATGATACCTTCCGATTTGGCGAATAAGATACCTGCCTCGAATGTTTCCAGTTGCGGAATATCCACGGCTTCCATCAGTTTGTCTTTCAACAGCTGTGAAACGATAACGCCGGCACCGTGATAGCGCAGACCACCGGCATGGATATTGGCCGGTCGGAAGTTATGTCCCAAAGTAAACATCGGTAGCAACGGAGTATATCCGGCTTCGTCACCGAAGTCGTATTCGAATTTACCGCGGGTCAGCTTCGGGCAGGAAGCCGGTTCGGCCGCGATGTATCGTGTCTGTTTTCCTTCCAGGATGGTATGTCTCATGAACGGGAAACTGATGCCTCCGAAGTTGGAACCACCTCCGAAGCAACCGATAATCATGTCCGGGTATTCGCCAGCCATTTCCATCTGTTTTTCGGCTTCCAGACCGATGATGGTCTGATGCAAGGTAACGTGACTCAATACAGAGCCCAAGGTGTATTTACAGTTCGGGGTGGTACGTGCCAATTCGATGGCTTCCGAGATGGCTGTACCCAAAGAACCCTGGTGGTTCGGGTATTTGGTCAGAATGTCTTTTCCGGCACGGGTAGACATGGATGGTGATGCAGTAACCTGCGCACCGAATGTCTGCATGATACTGCGGCGGTAAGGTTTCTGTTCATAACTGATTTTTACCTGATAGACGGCAGCTTCCAGGCCAAATACCTTGGCGGCATACGACAAGGCTGCTCCCCATTGTCCGGCGCCGGTTTCGGTGGTGATATTCGTTACTCCTTCCTGTTTACAGTAATAGGCCTGTGCCAAGGCTGAGTTCAACTTATGTGAGCCGATAGGGCTGACACTTTCGTTCTTGAAATAGATGTGTGCCGGAGTTCCCAAGGCTTTTTCCAGTCCGTAAGCGCGGACCAGTGGGGTGCTTCGGTAATATTTGTACATTTCACGGACCGCTTCCGGTATTTCTATCCATGTATGGGTCTGGTCCAGTTCCTGATGACAGAGTTCCTTGGCAAAAATAGGATATAAGTCTTCGGGCTTCAGCGGCTGACGTGTAGCCGGGTTCAGCGGCGGAAGCGGTTTGTTTTTCATATCAGCCTGGATATTGTACCAGTATTTTGGAATCTCATCCTCGGAAAGGATGAATCTTTTCTGTTTATTGCTCATATCTGCTTACAAATTTAAGATTTTTGCCAAAAGTAACTATTTAAATGATACCTGCCAACAATTTTTCGTAAATTTTGTTTAGTATTATGTGGAAGTTGGTATGGGGAATGCCGTTTCCATTCAGAAAGTTTAATTCAAGAAATCAATATAGCGAATGATTTTTTAATAAATTTGAGTGTTTTTTTAATGTAAGGATCTTATGGACTATTGGGACAGATTGTTTCTTTATCGTCAGAAACATTTTTTGCCGAGAGTGCACCAGCTGGTGACCTGGATGATGGGAATTACTTATTTATGTGCATTCGCATTTATCTTGGCTATCGTGTATGAATATGGATTTATGATTTCGCCGGAAGAACGGTCGGGAGTAGAAGTCATTTACCGCGCCGTTTGGGTGGTCATGCTGATATGCACGACGGTACAGATTATTTTCCGGGAGGACGGTACTTCGTATAAATTTACTGTCTGGACGTGGATATTGGATATTCTGTTATATTTGACATTGGTGCCGGTCATTTTTCACCGGCCGGAACATGGGGGAGGTGTGGAATGGGTTTGGACGGTTCTGCACAGTGCTTATTATCGGAATGGTATCTTGTTGCTGTTGTCGTTGTCGCAATTATCCAGTAGTCTGGTCCGTTTGTTGGGGCGCCGAACCAACCCGTCATTGATTCTGGCTTCCAGTTTCTTTATCTTTATTCTGATCGGAGCCGGTTTGCTGATGTTGCCTCGGGCCACTTATCACGGCATTTCCTGGATTGACGCTTTATTTACCGCTACAAGCGCTACGTGTGTGACGGGCTTGGTTACGGTAGATGTACCCAGTACCTTTACGTTGGAAGGTCAGATTATCATCATTCTGTTGATTCAGATTGGTGGGTTGGGGGTAATGACCTTAACTAGTTTCTTTGCCATGTTCTTTATGGGGAACACTTCTCTCTATAACCAGTTGGTGGTAGGTGATATGATCAGTTCGAATTCCTTGAATTCATTGCTTTCTACCTTATTGTACATTTTAGGTTTTACATTGGCCATCGAGGGAGTGGGGATGTTGCTGATTTGGTGGAATATCCACGGTACATTGGGAATGTCTTTGCATCATGAACTGTATTTTTCGGCGTTCCACTCCATCTCGGCGTTCTGTAATGCCGGTTTCTCTACACTTCCCGGAGGAATGGGGAATCCGATGGTGATGCAGAACCATAACCTGTTGTATATCATTCTAGGATTGCTGATTGCTTTGGGAGGTATCGGTTTCCCTATTCTGGTGAACTTTTATGAGACTTTGTCTTACCATATCGGTTATCTGCGGTGGAAGATTTTGCGTCCTTCACGCCATTTCGCCAAGAAAGTACATCTGTATAACTTGAACACCAAAATCGTACTTATCATGACTGTCCTGTTGTTGGTGGTGGGAACGGTGGTGATTGTCATTTTCGAATGGAACCATGCTTTTGCAGGAATGCCTGTTGTAGATAAATGGGTGCATGCCTTCTTCAATTCTTCCTGTCCGCGTACCGCCGGTTTTGCCAGTGTGGGGTTGACGACACTTTCCAAGCAGACTTTGTTGCTGATGTTGGTACTGATGATGATCGGTGGTGGTACACAGTCTACTGCCGGTGGTTTGAAGATCAATGTCTTTGCGGTGATACTGATTAATTTGTGGGCTGTTATACGTGGGTCGGAACATACGGTGATACTGAAACGTGAATTGTCTGTGGATTCTATCCGTCGCTCGCATGCAGCCCTCATTTCTTATCTGGTTATCGTATTCATCGGTATTTTTGCCATGAGTATCTGCGAACCTCAGGCTTCGGTCATGGCTATTGCCTTTGAATGTTTCTCAGCGTTGAGTACAGTAGGCTCCAGCTTGGACTTGAGTCCGACGTTGAGTAATACCGGAAAATTCATTGATATCCTGTTGATGTTCATCGGTCGTGTAGGTACCTTTACCTTGATTGCCGGACTGGTGAAGCAGGAAAAGAAACGGAACTATAAATATCCAAGTGACAACATTATTATCAACTGATTATGAAATATCTGATTATTGGTTTAGGAAATTACGGCGGTGTACTTGCCGAAGAACTTACTGCGTTGGGACATGAAGTAGTGGGAGTGGACCAGAACGAACTGCATGTAGACCGTCTGAAGGATAGGATGGCAGTCTCTTTTGTGATTGACGCGACAGATGAGATGGCGTTGCAAGTCCTTCCGTTGAAAACGGTCGATGTGGTGATTGTAGCTATCGGTGAGAATTTTGGGGCTTCCATACGGGTGGTTTCCCTGCTCCGTAAATATCAGGTGAAACATATTTATGCCCGTGCCGTGGACGATGTTCACAAGACTGTATTGGAAGCTTTCTCATTGGACCGTATCTTGACTCCTGAAAAAGACGCGGCCCGTATGCTGGTGCAGTTGCTGGAACTGAATTCTGAAGTGGAACCTTTCCAGATTGATGAGGAGCATTTTGTCTTCAAGTTCAATCTGCCGGCGAAACTGGTGGGCTATCATATCAACGAACTGAATCTGGAACAGGAATTCGACTTGAAGATTATCGCATTGATTCGTGGCAATCAGGTGCAGAACTGTTTGGGTGTATCGGTTCTGGAACGTGGGGTCGCCAATGAATTCCCGGAAGATTATGAACTGACGGAAGCAGATGGACTGGTATGTTATGGATTGTATACCAAGTTCATCCAGTTCTGGAAGTCTATCCGGTAACAGACAGTTTAGGGAGATTTTTTCTTGATTATGTGCCTTGCTTTCCGGTACACATGTCATTCGTGTGATGATGTCGGATATTTAAAGGTGCAATCGTTGGAAAATCTTAGACGGAATGTTGTTGATGTCTTTGGACGATATTAAATAAAGTTAGAATAGATTGATTATTCATCAAAATCTTTTATCTTTACAAAAACAATGTATTATGATAAAAAAACGACAGCCGACTAAAACCCTTTCGCCCGAGCAGTATATCCGGCAGAAGGCTCGTACATTACCTATTGGTGATTGTTATCTTACTGGTGATTGGCAGAAATCCGGTATAGCTCTTGTTCTGGTTACCAGATGTCATGTCAAAGGAACCTATACCCTCGGGTGTTTTCAGGTAGACACGTTTTGCCGGGGGGTAGTAGACTGTGATTACCGTTTCAGTGTTGATTCGACAAGCTATAAAGAAATAGTTCAGGACTTCCAGAAGCTGGGAAATCTGGCTAAGGTAAATTATGAGGAAGTGCATAATCTGATTTATGGGGCTGTGGCTTTTGCCGAGGAAGGAGGGATAAGACCGGCTCCTGCTTTCGAATTGATGCAATATATCCTGGAGGAGGATACTGATGAAGTTCCATTGATTGATTATGAATTCGGTATGAACGGACAACATCTGTTGGTCGCTAATGACCAATTGGAACTGACTACGTATTATCCTCGGTTAAAGAAGGCTTTGGGAGACGATTTTCTGTATGTGTTGCCCGACATGGAAAAGCCCCGGAAAGCCAGTGAGTACGTTCCCTCTGAAATAAAGAAAACATTGGATAATATTCTGGATAAATTTCACCTGAACATAGATGTACCGGAGGAGACTTATTCTTATCAGCATCCCAATTATCCGGCTGTGCTGACAGTGAAGCATCAATGGCTGGTAGATGTATTGTATAATTCTGACTATGCAGACCGTTTACCGGTAGAGCAGATTCAACGGATTTTGGCATTACCCCATGATGAATTGAAGACAGACCTGGAACAGATTATGCTTTACGAGACAGGCTGTACCTGTGATGAAATCAGTGATGAACGTTGGGAAGGCGAAAATAATTCTGTATTGACACACTGTATCCTGTTATTGGGAGAACTGGGATATCCCGATTCCTTGATGCTGGTGCTTGAAACACTTCGTCAGAATAGTTCATTTTATGATTATCATTTCGGGGATTACCTGGAAGAAGTATATGTACCTACTCTCTATCTGTTGGGGAAGAATCGGTTGGGTGAACTGATGACGTACATGAAGACGCCGGGATTCTATACATACGCGCGACTGTGTGTTACGACTGCCGTTGCTCAGATTGTTTTCCATCAACCGGAACGCCGTGAAGAGGTGATTGAATGGTTCCGTCAGTTGCTGGTGTTTTATGACGGAAAGTTGGAAGAACGTTTCTGTTGTGACGGGACGCTGATCGGACTGATTGCCGCTACATTGATGGATATCCATGCTGTTGAGCTTCTTCCTGAGCTGAAGGTCTTGTTTGATACTGGTCTGGTGGATGAAGGATGTGCCGGTAATTTTCAGGAAGTTGAATCGGAAATAGGACTGGAGAATAATAAGGATAGAATTTATCCGCTAACGATTGAGGAACGGTACGAAGATTTGCTTAGATAGTTTCCGGCGTTTCTTTTATTGGTTTTCCGTATACAGAACCTACGTCCTCCATGTGTGGAATACATGTCCTGCAGAGACAGTATGTATATTCCGCATTTGGAGGTCGTAGATTTTATCGGTATTTGAAGACATTCTTAGGCTTCCGATTCTCTTATCCTTTGATGGAGGATGCGTCCATCAACCGTTCTTTTTAGTAAAACTGGTCTGAATGAAATAAAATCTTGTCATTCGGTAAAAAATAAAGAAATTTCTATTGCGTATCTCAATTATTTTTATTATCTTCAACGCGAGGGTATAACATCCTTCTCGGATTCAATGTTTCACTTAAATCTTTAAGGGTATGAAAATCTTGTTTGTTGATCTGGGAAGAGCCGGAAAACTTTTCTCTACAGGGCGTATGTTCGAGGAGAAATTGCATGAATCATCCTTGAACGATGTGGAAGTGACTACAGCCGATGTGGCTGAATTTGAGTCGCCGGGCGGAAGACGACTGGAAGCTGACGGGAAGAAATTGGCATTGCGGGGCGCAGATGTAATCATCGTCATGGAGAAGTGGCAGAAAGAGCTGCTGACACGGTTTATGGATTATAAGAACTGGGGCAAGATTCACTTGTTCGGCGATATCTGTAAACTGGGGAAGCCGGAAGGAGTGCCGTCTTGTGATGTAGACTTCGTTTATCGCAGTGACAATGAAAAAATGAGTGACGTCTGCACTCTCTTGATTGAAAAACTGAAGAAATTCTTCAAGGGAGACGATGGCGCTGTGAGCGGATTGGCTTCTACATAATTCTTTAAAAAAAACAGGTAGAAGCGAAATGAGTATTTGGAATTCAGGGTATCAGAGTGTTTCTTGTGTATACCGCGAAAAGGCATTGGATAAAGTATTTTTAGTCCGCACCTTTAATAATCTTTATTTCCCTAGATAATCAGGCTACTTACCCGTTGTGGAGCAAGTAGCCTGTTTTTTGTGTCCGGATGGAGAGAGCCCGAAGCTCAGCATTTCTTCAGTTCCTGGTATAGCCGTTGTACAGGAAGGCCCATCACGTTGAAATAGGAGCCTTTCATTCCGCAGACACCTATGTAGCCAATCCATTCCTGGATACCGTAGGAGCCGGCTTTATCCATCGGACGATAGGTACGCACATAAAAGTCTATTTCTTCTTCACTCAACGTGTCGAAGGTAACTTCCGTAGTGGCCGCGAAGGCACGCTGAAAATGACGGGTGCTGATGCATACGCCTGTAATGACCTGGTGTGAACGTCCTGACAAGAGGTGGAGCATGCGTCTGGCATCTGCCTCATCTTTCGGTTTCCCCAATACTTCATCATCTACATAGACAATGGTGTCGGCTGTGATTATCAGTTCATCCGACTCCATGGAGGGGAGGTAGGCTGCTGCCTTTTCGCGGGCGATGAACAAAGGAATTTCTTCCCCTTTCAATGTATCCGGATAGGTTTCATCGATGTCCGGGAGTAGCTTCACTTCGTAATCGATGCCCAATCCGGAGAGGAGTTCTCTGCGGCGGGGGGAATTGGACGCCAGCCGGATGCGGTATTTCTGCAGGTTTTCGAGCATATTCTGTTGTTTTTTTGAAGTTCATGATTGATTACCAGCCGAAGGATTCTTCGTGAGACATCCACTTGCCTTGGGCTTTCAGTACCTGTTCTACTACATCGCGTCCGCAACCGTAGCCACCGTTCTTGTGGGAGATGTAAGTACAGATAGCCTTGATTTCCGGAGCAGCGTCGGCCGGGCAGCAGGGGAGGCCTACCAGTCGGAGAACCTCATAGTCGGGGATGTCGTCGCCCATGTAAAGTACCTCCTCCGGCTTCAGCTGATATTTCTGAAGTAGTTCGTTGTATTCCTTGGTCTTGACAGCGGCACCCAGGCATACGTCTTTAATGCCCAGTCCTTCGTAACGCTTACGTACCGCTTCGGTCTTTCCACCGGTGATGATGGCAATGTGCAGACCGCATTTCACGGCCAGCTGTAAGGCATAACCGTCCTTGATGTTGACGGTACGCATAGGTTCTCCGTTCGGATGGAGGACAACGGTTTCCGCACTCAGTACTCCGTCTACATCGAAGAAGAGCGCTTTGATTTTGGTCAGGTCGTAATTTATCATAATGCAGGTTATTTTTCGGGTAAATAAGATTGGATGTGTTCGCTCAACAGGCGATAAATTTCTGTCAGGTCGGGAGCCTCCGTTTCCAGCAGTTGCCGGTGACTTTCCAGAATGTTCTGGTCCTGCCGACTGGCCGGACCTGTCTGTGCCAGGCGTGGTGAAAGCTCATGTACTTTCCGGGCGGTCTCGTCTATCAGTGGCAGCATGGCTATGAAAGGAAGGTTGTGCCGGCCAAGCAGTTCCTCGCAGACTGCATACATGTGATTGGTGAAGTTACAGGCAAATACAGCTCCGATGTGGAGGTATTTGCGTTGCTCGGAAGTAGCTTCGTAAACCTTCGGGCTTAGGGCGGACGCCAGTTCTTTCAGCAGTCGGGTATCCGACGCTTTGCGGGCTTCGATGAAGAATGAAACCTGATGGAAATCCACTTCCCGTTCTTTGCTGAAGGTCTGCATGGGGTAGAGCACTCCGTAACGGTCGGCCAACCCCTCCCAGATACTCATCGGAACACTACCGGCAGTGTGTACAAACAGTGCCTGCGGATTGATGCTGGTGACAGCCGGAAGCAGGGTGGTAAGAGCGGTGTCGCTTACCGATACCAGGTAGAGGTCTGCCTCCGGGGAAAGTTCCTCCAGCCTGTTGGTTGCCTGGCTTCCTGTTTTTTCTGCCAGTGTCCGGGCAGCTTCCAATGTCCGGCTGTACACTTGGAGAATCCGGTAACCGCAAGCAGACAAGGCAGGAGCCAGGTGGGTGGCAACCCGACCCGCTCCTATCATAACAATAGTAAATGGTGTATTCATACGTCAGCGTGATGAGAAAAAATAAAGCAGGATACCTACCAGCAGCAAGGCAGCGGGTAGCAGGAACGAAGAAACTTGTCCCAACAGGGAGACCACCAGACCGATGTTCTGGATGAGCCACAGTCCGGCCAGTATGATGCCCACAGACTTGTCTGACTTGAACCAGAGGAAGATGACAGCCGCATACAGCAACATCATGTCTTTCCGCATCAGCCAGGGAAGGCCTAAGGAACCGAAGTTCAGCCAGCGGTCGAGCAGGTATAAGGCCCCCAGGAAAATAAGCAGTACGGCGGTAGCCTGATAGGTATCTTTATGATTGGTTGCCTTAGCCACGGTTATTTCCCTCCATATTTATTGATATGTATCTTTTCCCACTGCAGGTGCTTTTCGTCGAACGGCTTCCGTTCCATGCCTTTGTGGCCGATGGCAATGATGGAGAGTACCTGTAGCTGTAGAGGGATGTCCAGTACTTCGCGTACATATTCGTCGGCAGGGGTATCGTCGGCGGTGAAACGTTCGCGTACTTGTATCCAGCAGCTTCCGAGTCCCAGGTCTTCCGCCTGAAGTTGGATATAGATGGAAGCGATGGAAGCATCTTCTATCCATACATCGCTGGCCAGCGGGTCAGCCAGTACAACTACGGCCAGAGCTGCGTCTTTCAGGAAGTCTGCACCGGCCTTCTTGCAGTGTGACAACCGTTCCAGACATGCCTTGTCGTCTACGGCGATGAACTGCCAGCTGTTGCTCCGTTTGGAGGTGGGAGCCATCAGAGCGGCTTTCAGCAGAGAAACCACTTCCTCCTGAGTCAGTTCTTCGGAGGTGAATTTACGCATGCTGCGTCTCGTTCGAATTAAATCACTGAACTTTTCCATGTCTTTTTTCTTTTTCTATGGTACAAATATAAGTTTTCTGAATCAATTGCTCAAAAAAAACTGTAAATTTGCGTATATGCCTTTGAGACTGACTACATACGGTCGTTCGGAAGACATTCCTTCATTGCCTGGCAAGAATGTTTTCCATTCCACGGAGCTGTTCCGGGTCTTGGAACAGACGGACGCCTATCGCCCTTTGCTGGCCGTGGCTTACGACGGCGATGAGCCTGTGGGTAAGCTGCTTTGTATCGTTCGTCGGAAATCACGTTGGCTGCGTATCAGTTATAAAACTTTCTCATACGGTACGGGAGAATACTTCGGGACCCGTTGGAAACCGGAAGAGGTTTTTGGAGAAATCCTGACCTATCTGACCCGCTATTATGGTGGGTATTCCTGGATGGTGGAATTCCGTAACCTGGAGGATGCGCTGTTCGGTTACCGTTATTTCCGGCAAAACGGTTATTTCCCTATCCGCTGGTTGCGGGTGCGTAATTCCTTGCATCATCCGCGTATCGATAAATGGATGAGCCAGTCGCGGAGGCGTCAGATTCAGCAGGGCCTGGCCAATGGGGCAGTCATGGAGGAGGTGGAATCGGAGGCCGATATACGGAGCCTCTTCACGATGCTGGACCATTATTATTCTTCCAAGCTCCATCATTATTTCCCGGATGTAGGCTTCTTTCTGTCTCTGCTGACCGAATCGTCCGGAGACAAGGAAGTGGGAAAGGTGTTTGCGGTGCGTTACAAAGGACGTGTCATCGGTGGTTCCGTCTGTCTGTTTTCGAACGGGAATGCTTATCTGCTTTTCTCCGGCGGGCTCCGGAAAAGTTTCCCGAAACTGTACCCCGGTGTACTGGCGGTATGGAAGGCGATGCTGTATGCGCGCGACCATGGGTATGAACATTTTGAGTTCATGGATGCCGGGCTTCCGTTCCGTAAATTGGGTTATCGTGATTTCATCCTTCGTTTCGGCGGAAAGCAATTGGGAAGCCGGCGTTGGTTCCGGATAAGCTGGAATTGGCTGAACCGCCTGCTGATACGTATGTATGTATGAAAATACAAGTCGGACTTTTGTAAACTCGACGTTCCAAAAGTCTGCAAAATGCCGAAGAAATCTGAAAAGAAAATAAATATTTTTGGGAAATGTTTCGTTATTCAAACCAATTTTATTTTCTTTGTCTGACAAGTTAAACTTAAAACCACAATATTATTTAAAATTCTTTCGTTATGAAAATCTCACACATTGAACATCTTGGTATTGCTGTAAAGAGCATTGAAGAAGCCCTTCCATATTATGAAAATGTATTAGGATTGAAGTGTTACAATATCGAAACGGTAGAGGACCAGAAGGTTAAGACTGCGTTCTTGAAGTGTGGTGAAACCAAGATTGAACTGCTGGAACCGACAGGCCCGGACAGTACTATCGCCAAGTTCCTTGAAAACAGAGGTGCCGGTGTACATCATGTGGCATTTGCCGTTGAAGACGGAGTGGCTCAGGCTTTGGCACAGGCCGAAGAACAGGGTATCCGTTTGATTGACAAGGCGCCGCGCAAAGGTGCGGAAAACCTGAACATCGCTTTCCTGCATCCGAAATCAACTTTGGGTGTATTGACCGAACTGTGCGAGAAATAAGCTTGATAGAGTGAATCCCTTAAATATAATCTTATGAGTAACCAACTTGAAAAAGTAAAAGAACTGATCGCGCTCCGTGCCCAGGCTCGTTTGGGCGGTGGCGAGAAAGCAATCGAGAAACAACACGCAAAAGGAAAATATACAGCCCGTGAACGTATTGCCATGCTGCTGGATGAAGGCAGTTTCGAGGAACTGGACATGTTTGTCCAGCATCGTTGTACCAATTTCGGTATGGACAAGAAGCACTATTTGGGCGACGGTGTGGTAACGGGATACGGAACTATCGAAGGTCGTCTGGTGTATGTATTCGCCCAGGATTTTACAGTGTCTGCCGGTTCATTGTCTGAAACCATGTCTCTGAAAATCTGTAAGATTATGGATTTGGCCATGCGGATGGGGGCACCTTGTATCGGTCTGAACGACTCTGGTGGCGCACGTATTCAGGAAGGTATCAATGCCTTGGCCGGTTATGCCGAAATTTTCCAGCGTAACATTCTGGCTTCAGGCGTTATCCCTCAGATTTCCGGTATCTTTGGTCCGTGTGCGGGAGGTGCTGTCTATTCACCTGCATTGACCGACTTTACCCTGATGCTGGAAGGTACTTCATACATGTTCCTGACAGGCCCGAAAGTGGTTAAGACTGTTACCGGAGAAGATGTTTCTCAGGAAGATTTGGGAGGTGCCACCGTACATTCTACCCGTTCGGGTGTAACCCACTTTACGGCTGCTACCGAAGAAGAAGGTCTGGCGTTGATTCGTAAACTGTTGAGTTATATTCCGCAGAATAACCTGGAAGAAGCTCCTTATGTGGATTGTACCGACCCGATTGACCGTCTGGAAGACTCATTGAATGAAATCATTCCGGATAGCCCGAACAAGCCGTACGATATGTACGAAGTCATCGGCGCCATTGTCGATAACGGAGAATTCCTGGAAGTTCAGCGCGACTATGCCAAGAATATCATCATCGGTTTCGCCCGTTTCAACGGACAGTCTGTCGGTATCGTAGCCAACCAGCCGAAGTTCCTTGCCGGTGTACTCGATTGCAACGCTTCACGCAAGGGGGCACGTTTCGTCCGTTTCTGCGACGCTTTCAATATTCCTATTGTTTCTTTGGTGGATGTACCGGGCTTCCTGCCGGGAACCGGACAAGAATATAACGCTGTGATTCTGCACGGTGCGAAATTGCTGTATGCATACGGTGAAGCTACGGTTCCGAAAGTGACCGTTACGTTGCGTAAATCGTATGGTGGTTCACACATCGTAATGAGCTGTAAGCAGTTGCGGGGTGATATGAACTATGCATGGCCGACTGCCGAGATTGCCGTAATGGGTGGTGCCGGTGCTGTAGAAGTGTTATATGCCAAGGAAGCCAAAGAAGCTGCCGATCCGAAGCAGTTTATGGCAGAGAAGGAAGCTGAATATACCAAGTTGTTTGCCAACCCGTATAATGCAGCCAAATACGGTTACATTGACGATGTCATCGAGCCTCGGAATACCCGTTTCCGTATTATTCGTGCCTTGCAGCAGTTGCAGACCAAGAAATTGACCAATCCGGCCAAGAAGCATGGAAATATTCCTTTGTAATAACTAAAAAATGACGATCATTATGAACAGACATAAAATCGGGATATTTCTAGCCTTGTTGCTGTTGGTCGGCTTTTCGTCCTGTAAGGAGCAGAACAATACTTCCAAACTGCTCATCAATGAAATCTTGGTGGACAATGAAAGTAATTTCCAGGATGATTACGGTATGCACAGCGGATGGATAGAAATATTCAACAGAGCATATAGCAGTGCGGATCTGGCGGGATGCTACTTGAAAGTAAGCAGTCAGCCGGGCGACACCGTATCTTATTTTATACCAAAAGGAGATGTGTTGACATTGCTCAAGCCGCGTCAGCATGCTCTTTTCTGGGCCGATGGCGCACCTAGAAGAGGTACTTTCCATACGAACTTCGTTTTGAGCAAGACTCAGGAGAACTGGATCGGTCTTTATGACTCCGGCGAGAAACTGTTGGATCAGGTAGTAGTACCTGCCGGTCTGCTTCAGGCCAATCAGTCGTATGCCCGTGTATCGGACGGTACGGCCGAATGGGAAGTGAAAGGTGGAAGTGAGGACAAGTACGTGACTCCGAGTACCAACAACCAGACCATCGAAAGTAATCCGAAGATGGAAAATTTCGAGCAGCACGACCCTGCAGGTATCGGTATGGCCATCTCTGCCATGAGTGTGGTATTTACCGGACTTATCCTGCTTTATCTCTGCTTCAAGTTTGTGGGAAAGATGGCTGTCAAATTGCGTAAGCGCAATGCCATGAAGGCACATAACATCACCGACAAGCAGGAAGCGAAGGAAAAAGGACTGGGCGAAGCTCCGGGTGAGGTCATTGCAGCCATTACGATGGCGCTGCATGAAGCGCAGGGAGCCGATCATGATGTGGAAGAAACGATTCTGACCATCAGCCGTGTGAAACGAAGCTATTCACCGTGGAGCTCGAAGATTTATACGTTGCGTGAGACTCCTCATAAGAAATAACCTCTAACGAATTGAAATATCATGAAAGAATATAAATATAAAATCAACGGTAATCTCTATAAGGTTGCCGTAGGCGATATAGAAGAAAATCAGGTACATGTAGAAGTAAACGGTACTCCTTATACCGTAGAGCTGGAAAAGAAGGTCAGTCCGAAAATCAAACCGGTAGTACGTACAGCTGCCACAACTCCGGCTGCTCCACCTCCTGCTGTGACTCGTCCGGCAGTGTCTGGCGGCAAGGCTGGTATCAAGTCTCCGCTTCCGGGAGTCATTCTGGATATCAAGGTGAAGGAAGGTGATGCGGTGAAACGCGGACAGACATTGTTGATTCTGGAAGCCATGAAGATGGAAAACGACATCAAGGCCGATCGCGACGGTAAAGTGGTTTCTATCAATGTCAGCAAGGGAGAATCGATTCTTGAAGGTACGGATCTTATAGTCATTGAATAGTTATGGGAGAGTTTGCTAGTTTCTTACAGAATAACCTGGCCGATTTCTGGACATATACCGGATTTCATAATGCCACGATTCAGCACGTGGTGATGATTCTGGTCGGTATATTCTTCATTTATCTGGCCGTGGCAAAGGAATTTGAGCCGATGCTGCTGATTCCTATCGGTTTTGGTATCTTGATTGGAAATATTCCGTTTAATATGGAAGCCGGTCTGAAGGTTGGACTTTATGAAGAGGGCTCCGTCTTGAACATCTTGTATCAAGGAGTGACTTCCGGGTGGTATCCGCCGCTCATCTTCCTGGGTATCGGAGCTATGACGGACTTTTCGGCCTTGATATCGAATCCGAAGTTGATGTTGATTGGTGCAGCGGCACAGTTCGGTATCTTCGGAGCGTATATGATTGCTCTTGGATGGGGATTCGACCCGATGCAGGCTGCCGCCATCGGTATTATCGGTGGTGCGGATGGTCCGACTGCTATCTTCCTTTCTTCCAAACTGGCACCGAACCTGATGGGAGCCATTGCGGTATCTGCATACTCCTACATGGCACTGGTACCTGTGATACAGCCGCCTATCATGCGTCTGTTGACTACAAAGAAGGAAAGATTGATTCGTATGAAGGCTCCGCGTGCCGTATCGCATACAGAAAAGGTAATGTTCCCGATTGTCGGATTGTTGCTGACCTGTTTCCTGGTTCCTTCCGGTCTGCCTTTGTTGGGAATGCTGTTCTTCGGTAACTTGTTGAAGGAAAGCGGTGTTACCCGTCGTCTGGCAGAAACTGCCCGTGGTCCGCTGATTGATACCATTACCATCTTGTTGGGATTGACTGTAGGTGCCTCTACACAGGCATCCGAGTTCCTGACCGTTGATTCATTGAAGATTTTCGGTTTGGGTGCATTGTCATTCGTCATCGCTACAGCTTCAGGAGTTATCTTTGTGAAGATATTCAACCTGATTCTGCCGAAGGGTGATAAAATCAATCCGCTTATCGGTAATGCCGGCGTATCGGCTGTGCCTGACTCGGCACGTATTTCGCAGGTGGTCGGACTGGAATATGATCCGAGCAACTACTTGCTGATGCATGCCATGGGTCCGAACGTAGCCGGTGTAATCGGTTCGGCTGTGGCTGCCGGTATCTTGTTGGGATTCCTGGTATAATCTTTCACTGACAGATAAGTATTCCGGTCAGGAAGAACAGGCTGTAGGCAGTTTGTTCTTTCTGGCCGGAATTTTTGTATTCCAGTGTGTCGGAAGGGCTTCGCGGAAAGGAGTTTCAGACTTACGTGTGGGGATTGTATCAACTTTCGCCGAAAATTCTTACCTTTGCGGCATGAAACGAATTTTGGAAGAGAATAAAGGGGTCCCTGCTTCTTTGCTATGGACACTGGCTATCATTTCGGGTATATCGGTGGCCAATCTGTATTACAACCAGCCTTTGCTGAATGTGATGAGCGAAGATTTGCATGTATCTGAGTTTACGGCCAATCTGATTCCGATGACTACACAGATAGGTTATGCGTTGGGCTTGTTGTTCATTATCCCGTTGGGGGACTTGTACAAGCGTCGGAATATTATTGTCATCAATTTCCTGTTGTTGGCTGTATCCTTGTTTTCTATCGCAGGTTCACCCAATATACATTTTATTCTGGCTGCTTCTTTGGTAACCGGTATCTGTTCGGTCATGCCTCAAATCTTTATTCCGATTGCTTCCCAGTTCTCGAAGCCGGAGAACAAGGCCCGGAATGTGGGGATGATGGTAAGCGGACTTCTTACAGGAATCTTGGGTTCACGGGTCATCAGCGGTATCGTTGGCGAATATTGGGGGTGGCGTACCATGTATTACATAGCTGCGGTATTGATGATTGGTTGTATCTTCGTCGTGCTGCGGATGCTGCCCGAAATGCCTTCCAATTTCAAAGGTACTTATCGGGAATTGATGCATTCTCTGTTCACGCTTGTTCGTTTGAATCCGACTTTACGTCTGGTAGCTGTCCGTGCGGCTCTCTGTTTCGGTAGTTTCCTGACTTTATGGGCTTGCTTGGCTTTCAAGTTAAGCGGAGAACCTTTCCATGCAGGCAACAATATCATCGGTATGTTAGGACTATGTGGGGTCGCCGGTGCCTTGACGGCTTCAATAGTCGGTTCGTACGTTCGCAAATTAGGTGTACGTAAGTTGAACTATATCGGCTGTACGCTCATTATTTTGGCCTGGTGTATCATGTGGCTGTTTCAGACTACTTACATCGGATTTATTGTCGGCATTGTTATTATTGATATCGGTATGCAGTGTGTGCAGATCAGCAATCAGACTTGCGCGTTGTCCTTGGTGCCGCAGGCTTCCAACCGGGTCAATACGATTTTCATGACCACTTATTTCATCGGAGGTTCGCTGGGTACGTTCCTGGCTGGCACTTTCTGGCATGCTTTTCAGTGGGAAGGTGTGGTAGGAGTCGGCATCTTTCTGGCAGTCGTTTCTTTGACTCTGACATTTTTTACAAAGCATTAATTGATACAGCTTATGAATAAATCTGTAATTTATCCGAAAGAATGGTTGGCTATTCATCCATATACTTCTCTTCAACCGTCAGACAGCTATTTTGTACAATTGGCGAATGTTCTTTATGCTGCTTGCCGTATTTCCGGACTTCCGGATTTTTTCCGCCGGAAAATGGCTCTTTATGTAGCTGCTTACCTGGAAGATGTCATATCCGGCTTGGGACTTTGGCAGAGTTTTACAGCTGAGCATGAGCGGTTTTATGGGAAACGTCTTCCTTTCTATACACTTTCGTCAGATTATCTGAATGATGAAGTCAATGAAGAGGATATTCGTTTCTTGATATGGAATACATGGCAGAAGGCTCCTTTCCCTCATGAATATCTTCATCCGATGGATAGCAGAATAACGGACCAGGCACGCTGTTTCTATGAAATATTGGCCAAGGCTTACGAAGAGGCTCCGTCAAATGACTGGTTGGAGCATTGTATGGATGGTTTCAACAGTGAAAAAGACAGGGAGCGAAAACTGGACTGGTTGTTCGGACATTCATACCTGACAGAACCTTCCATGCTTCCTTACATCGAGAAAGTAACTCCATCCGACCGTTTTATTATTCCGGTTGGACCGTTGGCATTGTTTCTTCGGGAGATATTGGAAACCTTGACCGATAGCAATGCTTGGAAAGAGGTTCCCGGGCTTTATCCGCAAGAGCCGGAGTTATCCGATGAGCTCCTGCAGAAAAATGCTGAGATGCATAAGTTGTTTGTGGCGGGTACGCAGGGGAAAGAGAGGGTATATCTTTCCGGTTACGACGAACTGCATCGCTTCCTTACGGAAGTCCTTCAATGGCCGGATGACGAAAACCATACTCTTCCTCAGATGAAACCGTATCGTAATTTTGTCTTGATGGTAGACCCTCGGAAAGGAATTCTGTTGGCAAAAGATATTTGCGAATACATTGCTGACCCTGATAATCGGCTTTACGATTCCCGAAAGGCGCAAAAGGAAGCTTTCCGCTTGCTTACGGAAGAGACGCTCTGTCCGCCCGATCTACTGACATATAGTATCAGAAACGGCTATTTGTCGGATGCTTCTTTCCCGGATGGAAGTGGGAGGGAATTGGTGCAGGCAAATGCTGATTTCGTAGCACGTCATGCTTTGCTTTACTATTATCGGGGCGATTAATACGGGATGAGCCAGTAAAAACGTCGATTTTTAAGGCAAAAAGGAGTGCCAGTCTGGCATCTTTTTACAATTTTAGTCGTGATTACCTAACTTTTGTGTAGTTGGGCATGAAATTTGTTGTGTGAAAGTGAATTTTCCTATGAACAATAAAAAATAAATAGATATGAGTACAAAAGAGAACAAACAGGCTCAGGAAGATATTCTGAAAGAGCAGTCTGAACAGACAGTAGATAATACTCAGACCGGAACTTCAGAAGAGGAAGCTGTGCAGGCTTCCGAGGCTGAAGAGCAGATTGAGTCTGAAGAAGCTCAGGAGTTGACAGCCGAAGAAAAGCTGGAGAAAGAGTTGGAAACTGTCAAGAAACTGGTAGAAGAACAGAAAGACAAATATTTGCGTCTGTCTGCAGAGTTTGATAACTATCGTAAGCGTACGTTGAAGGAAAAGGCCGAGCTGATTAAGAATGGAGGAGAAAAAGCCATAACTTCCATTCTGCCGATTTTGGATGACCTGGAAAGAGCCTTGCAGAATATGCAGAAGGCAGAGGATGTGAAAGCCATTTATGACGGCGTGGACTTGATTTATCAGAAATTCCTGAAGGAACTTTCTCATGAAGGTTTGAAGAAGATGGAACCGATAGGTGAGGCTTTCGATACCGATTATCACGAAGCGATTGCATTGGTGCCATCACCAAGTGAAGAGCAGAAGGGTAAAGTGCTGGATTGTGTACAGACAGGTTATACATTGAATGATAAAGTGATTCGTCACGCGAAAGTGGTTGTAGCTCAATAAAGAAAAAACAGATTCTGTCATGGCGAAAAGAGATTACTATGAAGTGCTGGGGGTTGAAAAGACAGCGTCAGCCGATGAAATAAAGAAAGCATATCGTAAAAAAGCTATTCAGTATCACCCGGATAAGAACCCGGGTGACAAAGCAGCTGAAGAGAAATTCAAGGAGGCTGCCGAAGCCTATGAAGTGTTGAGTAACCCGGATAAGCGTGCCCGTTACGACCAGTTTGGACATGCCGGAGTAGAAGGTGCCACAGGTGCCGGAGGCTTCGGAGGTTTTGGTGGGCAGGGAATGTCTATGGATGACATCTTTTCAATGTTCGGTGATATCTTCGGTGGTCATGGCGGTTTCGGTGGCTTTGGCGGAGGTGCCGGTCAGTCTCGGCAGCGTAAGTTCCGTGGAGCGGATTTGCGTGTGAAGGTGAAATTGAACCTGAAGGAGATTTCTACAGGGGTAGAAAAGAAATTCAAGTTGAAGAAATATGTACAATGCAGTCATTGTCATGGAACCGGAGCCGAAGGTGATGGAGGGGTAGAAACCTGTCCGACTTGTCATGGTACCGGAAGTGTAACCCGCACCCAGCAGAGTATCTTTGGCATGATGCAGACCCAGACTGTTTGTCCGCAGTGTAACGGTGAAGGTAAGATTGTAAAGAACAAGTGTAAGGAATGCGGCGGTGAAGGAGTGGTATACGGCGAGGAAGTGGTGACCGTAAAAATTCCTGCCGGTGTCGCTGAAGGAATGCAGGTGACCATCAATGGTAAAGGTAATGCCGGAAAGCACAACGGTGTACCCGGAGATTTGCTGGTATTGGTGGAAGAAGAAAAGCATCCGGAACTGATACGTGATGAAAGCGACTTGATTTATAACTTACTGTTGAGTGTGCCTACTGCAGCATTGGGAGGAACGGTAGAGATTCCGACCATTGACGGTAAGGCGAAAATCAAGATAGAACCGGGTACTCAGCCAGGTAAGGTACTTCGTCTGCGTGGAAAAGGACTTCCGAACATCAACAGTTATGGCTATAGCACCGGAACAGGAGACCTGTTGGTAAATGTCAGTGTCTACATTCCGGAAACATTGACTAAGGAGGAACGCCAGGCGTTGGAAAAATGGCAGGAATCTGAAAGCTTTAAACCGAATACCAGTTTAAAGGAAAAGATATTCAAGAAATTCAGAAGTCTGTTTGACTGATGATTTGATTGTTTGTGTGAGCGGGAAACAGGTAAGGAATTTATACTGTCTCCCGCTTATTTTTTTCAATAAACAGAACTGTTAAAATTACGGAAGGTTCATATAATGCTTCTTGTATAATATTAAAAATCTGGTTGAAAGATATCGTGCGGAAGAATTATCCTTATATTTGATGCAGAAAATTGGAATAATCATGAAGAACTGGATATTATCGATTTTGGCTTGTCTGGCCACATGGACGGCGCAGGCACAAGTTGAGCAAAGTAAGGAGTTGGTACAGCCGAATGATACGTTGTTGGCTGGTGAATTGCAACCTGTTCAATCATTGGCTGCCGATACTCTTTCTGTTCCTTTGGTTTCTCCTGTTGTACCACCGTCTGCTGCTTACAGTCCGTTTAGTATGTACGGTGTATCTCCATTCTCATATCACGGTTTCGGAACATGGGAACTTCATAAAGGGTTCAATGCCTCGTTAGGGATGAGTTTGACGTTCAGTCCCAATAAATACGCTCCATCCGGTGTAGGATTCGGTCAAGATGCGGCTTTCCTTTATGCGCTGCCTTTGAGTAACCGGGTGAGTATAGCGGGAGGATTGTATGCCAGTAACATGGATTGGGGAAGATACAATTGCCGGACAATTGGAGTAGCCGGTATAGCAGCTTTTAAGGTCAGTGAACGGATTAGTATCTATGCATACGGGAATAAATCGATTATGCCTAAGCGTTCTCCTCTTTACTATCCGACAATAGATTTTAATCCTGACCGGCTAGGAGGATTGGTCAATTTCAAATTAGGGGAAAGCAGCTCCATCAGTGTCGGAGTAGAAGCCCAAAAATATTCGTACCTGCCTTGAAGCATCCAAAGCAGGTACGAGATTCATGATTTTGGGAAATAGGTTTATAGTTCGTTAAAGCTGCAACGTTTGAAGTAGACTTTCTGCAACGTGTCTGAGGTATTCTTCAATCGGAACTGTACAACCTGTTCTGAACCGGCTTGGGCTACTAACAGTGTTTTGTTGTTGGCTGGTTTCAGTTCCAAAGTCTTCCAATTGCCGTCAGCCGTCTGTACTTCCAATACAAATTTTCCTTCAATGTCTAATGTCCCTAGATCCAGAATGATGTTGCCCAAAGTTCTCGGATAATCCATTGCAAGCGTCAACTGGCCATTGGGCTGCCAGAGAATCACTTCGTTTGAAGAGGATACAGCTCCGGTACGGCCTTTCCGGCGGACAGGAAGCAGAGCGAGCTGAGATACATCACTGTTCAGGGTATAAGGTTGATATTCAGCCCGTGTATCCAGTTGGGTACCTTGCTGTTGGTTGTATCGGATGGTACTGGCCTCGAATAGAGAATTGAATGTAGGCATCAGGCATTTAGAGCCACTTTTTACTCCCGGTTGGTAAGGATTCTGGTTGTAAGTAGCATCTACTTCTCCCATCTGTACCTGTAATGCTTGTGCATGTGCGTAGGTTTCTTTGAAATCTTCCGTTTTTCCGGTAGCTTGCTCTTGAATCATCTGGAGTACCTGTTGTCCGTATTCTCCTACCAGCTTGAACTGAATCAGCCAGGGCTTGATTTCTTCAATCAGAGGGCGGTTGGTTTTGCTGGCCATCAGCATATCGGCAGACAGAATGATTTGCTGACAAGCGTCCGAAACTTCCAGATAAGCTTTTTCATCGATTTTACCTTCTTTCGTATAACTTTCCTGTAAAGCTTTTAAAGCCGGTTGCAAGGCTACGGATTCATCTCTACGGAATCCATGTCCGTTTTCTCCCAAATCGGAATTGTGGGCAGCAAATGTTTCCAAGTATTTGGCGTGTTGAGGCATCAGGTCTTGAATAGCCCGTTTCCAGGAATTATCACTGTCGTATGATTCAAGATTCCACGCATAATCGGCTATGCTGTACAGAGCGATTTTAGAAGCCTCGGCCCGTTCCATGGGGTTCGATACGAAAGCAGCCATATCGTCTTTGATGTCCAGGCCGTTTCCGTAGACCGGTCCCATCAGCAGATGGTCGCGCACGTAGTCGGATACGGGGAAATTCCACCAGATATATGCTTTCCGTTTCAATAATGGATTGATGAATTCCATGGATGGTTTATCTATGCAGGCAATTACCCGGTCGCCAGTCCACATGATTTGGATACCTTTGTTGAGTTTGTCTCCTAAAGTGGTCAGATAACCTCCCTTTACGTCCGACCAGGATTTGTTGTATTCCGTCGGACACATTACTAACGGAGCAACATCTCCTTTTACTTTCACAAAGTTGTCATCCAGGTAATTCAATAATTCTGCCTGTTTTTCAGCTTTGGTGCCTTCGCCGGAAATGTCATCGAAGAAAACGGCAAAGGCGCGTACTCCCAGTTCATACATGCTTTCGAATTTTTTCATGAGGGCGTCGCGGTCTTCCGTGTTCCAACGGATATCCTGTCCCGGATGGATAGCCCAATAGAAGATGACTTCATTTTCCTTTGCTTTGTCGACCAGTGCTTTCAGTTGGGCTGCTTCTTGGGGCGGATAAGGCTTACGCCAGTTAGGGGTACTGTGATAAGGGTCATCTTTCGGACCATAGAGATATACGTTCAGTTTGTTTTTACCATAGAATTCCAGTTGTCGCAGGCGGGCGTCCTGGCTCCAGGGAGTACCGTAGAAACCTTCTACAATCCCACGATAAGGCAGGTCCGGATAGTCGGTTACCTGGACCAACGGTAGTTTCGGAAGTGTCAGCAGTTGAGCCAGTGTCTGTATTCCGTAGAACAATCCTTGTTCGTCTGCTCCAGCTACAATTATTTTGTCCTTTTCAATGCTCAGGTAATATCCTTCGGATTTGTTGGGGATATTTTTCTTGTACTTTTTGACGAGTTTGTCTCCTTGGATGCCCAGATAGATGGGGAACCCATTTTCTTTTATCTGTCCTTTCCAAAGATTTTCTACGAGGGAAACCGCGGGAAGGTTTTCGTACGATTTATCGGTTATTAAAGATACCTGCAAAGGTATTTCCAATGAATCCTGTAGGGTTACATACTGTTGAGGGGTAGGCTGTATCTGAAAATTTTGTGCAGAAATGTGTTGCAGTGTGAATAATCCTACTGCGCCAGCCAGGATGAATCTTTTCATGTTACAGTTAAAGGTAATGTATATGAGGTTAGAAATAATTGATTTAAATCTTGCGTATGCAATATTCGCAAAATAACTTGAGATTTGCAAATGAACCATCGTAAAACCCCTTGATGTTAGGACGATTGTATTCTTTTCCGTACTCTATATTGTATATAGGAGTCTACTCTCTGTCCACTTTTTGTAAATTTTATGTCTTTATTATCTTATTGATTAATAGTTTGTTGCTGTTTGCGCATGTCTCATGTTTATCCATATTTTCCTACATTCTGATAGTAAATCCTGTATTTTTTTTATCTTTGAAACAAAACAAGATGGTACAATCGGGACCTTGGGATAATACTGATGAAAAACTTCTGGGTTTATTGTTTAAACGGTATTTGCTTTTCTTTATTTATTCAAGTATGCATTGGATATGGTGAGGTTACTCTATGAATGAATAATTTGAAGAACGTTGTTTTTATCGGTTGCCTAATGGTTTTGATGGGCTTTTATGGACTATTTTATCCATTTGGGGATAAATAATGGGTATCTGATGACATTATTTAAACATCAAAATATCATGAAAAAGATTTTAGTTAGTTTGGTTTTTGCCGCTGTCTTACCTCTTTCTGCACAGCAGAAGCCTGTTTATTTAGACGAAAGTAAGCCGATAGAGGAAAGGGTTGAAGATGCATTGCCTCGTCTTACCTTGAAAGAAAAAATAGCTTTGGTACATGCCCAGAGTAAGTTCAGCAGTGCTGGTGTACCCCGATTAGGAATTCCGGAGTTTTGGATGACTGACGGTCCTCATGGAGTTCGTCCGGAGGTGTTATGGGATGAATGGGATCAGGCAGGCTGGACAAATGATTCTTGTGTGGCTTTTCCTGCATTAACTTGTCTGGCTGCTACCTGGAATCCTGAAATGTCTCTTCTTTATGGACAGAGTATTGGTGAGGAAGCACGGTACCGGAATAAGACTGTACTTTTGGGACCGGGCGTGAATATTTATCGTACACCTCTTAATGGTCGTAACTTTGAATATATGGGAGAAGATCCTTACTTGTCCGCACACATGGTAGTACCATATATACAAGGTGTGCAGCAGAACGGTGTAGCGGCCTGTGTAAAGCATTTCGCGTTAAATAATCATGAGGTCAACCGTCATACTACCAATGTCATTGTCGACGATCGTGCTTTGTATGAAATTTATCTTCCAGCTTTCAAGGCAGCTGTTCAGGAAGGTAAAGCATGGGCCATCATGGGATCGTATAATTTGTATAAAGGACAACATTGTTGCCACAACCAATATCTGCTTAATGACATATTGAAAGGCGAATGGGGTTTTGATGGCGTTGTCATTTCTGATTGGGGAGGTGCACATGATACAGATCAGGCCATTACTAATGGTCTTGACATGGAATTCGGCAGTTGGACCAACGGATTGAGTAACGGTGCCAGCAATGCTTATGACAATTATTACCTTGCCATGCCTTATCTGCAACGTATTCAAGAAGGAAAAGTCGGGACAAAAGAATTGGATGATAAAGTGAGACGTATTCTGCGTTTGGCTTTCCGTACGACGATGAATACTTCGCGTCCATGGGGGGCTATCCTTTCTCCGGAACATTATGAAGCAGCCCGTCGTATCGGTGAAGAAGGTATTGTGTTGCTTCAGAATGAGGGTGGATTATTGCCTATCAATCTTGACAAGGCCAAGAAAATAGCTGTGATAGGAGAAAATGCGATTAAAATGATGACAGTGGGTGGAGGTTCCTCATCGCTTAAGGTACAACGGGAGATTTCGCCGTTGGATGGTATCAGACAGCGTGTAGGTAATCAGGTGGAAGTCGTGTATGCTCGTGGCTATGTAGGCGATGCCAGTGGTGAATATAATGGAGTGGTGACGGGTCAGAATCTGAAAGATGACCGTACGCCTGATGAACTGATAGCCGAGGCGGTAAAGGTAGCTGCCGATGCTGATTATGTCATTTTTATCGGTGGCTTAAACAAGAGTGCTAACCAGGATTGTGAAGACACAGACCGTGCTGGGTTAGGATTGCCGTATGGTCAGGACGATGTTATCCAAGCTTTGGCTAAGGTGAACAGGAATCTGATAGTCGTAAATATCTCGGGTAATGCGGTAGCTATGCCTTGGGTGAAGGAGGTTCCTGCCATCGTACAGGATTGGTATTTAGGTTCCGAAGCTGGTAGTGCACTGGCTGCCGTGTTGGTAGGAGATGTGAATCCGAGTGGAAAATTACCGTTTACTTTCCCTGTAAAGCTGGAAGACAATGCGGCTTATGCCTTAGGAGAATATACTGGCGTACGTTCTGATACTGTCATCAACATCAAATACAATGAAAGTATTTTTGTCGGATACCGCTGGGCTGACAAGCAGAAAAAGTCAAAACCGTTGTTTGCTTTTGGTCATGGACTTTCATATACGACATTCGAATACGGAAAGCCTGTTGCCGATGCTAAAACCATGTCACCTGATGGAAAGTTGACTGTCAAAGTAACCGTCAAGAATACAGGGAGCCGTGAAGGCCAGGAGGTTGTACAACTTTATATAGCTGATAAGAAATCTTCTTTGCCTCGTCCGCTGAAGGAGTTGAAAGGTTTCAAGAAGATAAAGTTGACACCGGGAGCGAGCAAGGAAGTATCTTTTGTTATTGATAAAGAGGCTTTGAGTTTCTTTGACGATACCAAACATGCCTGGATAGCAGAACCGGGAAAGTTTGAGGCTATCATTGCAGCTTCTGCTGCAGATGTGAAAGGTGTTGTGCCTTTTGAACTGAAGTAACAGGTGTGCTTTTTCGATTCCTCGGTAGCGTGATTTAATGGGTTACCGAGGAATCTTCGATAGTGATACTAGTTTTCCAAACAATACCGATATGCGTCGGTGTATGCGTGAACGCAGCATTCAGATAAAAATGTCAAAATGCATCGCTTTTTCCTAGAAAATTCTGATATTTGCAGTTCCAAAAATAGACGGACTTATGAATTATCAGGAAACGCTCCATTATTTATTTACCAGCACTCCCTTATTTCAGCATGTAGGGAAAGATGCTTATAAAGAGGGATTGGAAAATACACATGCATTGGATGCATATTTCGGACATCCTCATCGTACTTTCCATATTATCCATGTTGCCGGAACCAATGGAAAAGGTTCCTGTTCACACACGTTGGCAGCTATTCTGCAGCGTGCAGGATATCGTACCGGACTGTATACGTCTCCTCATCTGGTGGATTTCCGTGAGCGTATCCGGGTAAATGGCGAACCGGTACCCGAATCTTATGTGGTAGATTTCGTGGAGAAGCATCGTCATTTCTTTGAACCTTTGCACCCTTCTTTTTTTGAACTGACTACAGCAATGGCTTTCCGGTATTTTGCCGATAGTCAGGTGGATGTGGCCGTGATTGAAGTCGGATTAGGAGGACGCCTGGATTGTACCAATATCATTCGTCCGGATTTGTGTGTCATAACGAACATCAGTTTTGACCATATACAGTTTTTGGGGGATACCTTGGAGAAGATTGCTGCTGAAAAAGCGGGAATCATCAAGTCGGATATTCCGGTGGTAGTGGGCGAAACTACGGCGGAGACAAAGCCGGTATTCTTGCGCAAGGCACAGGAAGTAGGAGCTCCGATAATCTTTGCGGAAGAAGAGCACCTGTTACTTTCACATACGCGTACTATCGACGGGCAATATTTGTATCAGACCGTAGATTATGCTGATTTGAAAGGAGAATTGGGTGGATTGTGTCAGTTGAAAAATACCAATACATTGCTTTCTGCTATCCGTCAGTTGAAAGTGCGGGGATATGCGTTGACGGATGAGGCCATAAGAGAAGGTTTTGCCGGAGTCTGTGAATTGACCGGACTGATGGGACGGTGGCAGAAGGTAGGTTCTTGCCCTACAGTAATCTGTGACACAGGTCATAATGTAGGAGGAATTTCATATATTGTGGAACAGCTGGCTTTACAGACTTATGATAGGTTGCACATTGTGATGGGGATGGTCAATGATAAGGATATCAGTGGCGTTCTGGCTATGTTGCCTCGGAAGGCTTCGTATTATTTCACGCAAGCCAGTGTACAGCGTGCACTTCCTGCCGGACGGGTGAAGGAGTTGGCGAATAAGTTTGGACTCGAAGGGGAGGCTTATCCCGATGTAAGTTCTGCTCTTGCTGCCGCTAAAGCTGCAGCAACCGATAAAGATTTGATTTTTGTCGGTGGAAGCAGTTTTATTGTAGCCGACCTTTTAAGTTCGATGAAATAATCCGATTTCTTTTTGAGAAAATGTTTGGGAATCTTGAATAAAATCTTTTTATTTGCAAGGAAATTGCATTTGTGTAAATAGAAAAATTTTAATATATGAATAACACATTTTATCGTGAGGATAATCTGAGCGGATTGAAACGCGCTGATTTCCAAAAGGTGATTCAAGGTAAAGAAACCGATTTGTTTATTTTGTCGAACGACAAAGGGGTTGAGGTCGCAGTAACAAATTACGGAGGTGCCATTCTGGCAATTATGGTTCCTGATAAGAACGGAAAGTTGGCTAATGTCGTACAGGGACATGACAGCATTGAGGGTGTAATCAATAGTCCTGAACCTTTCTTGAGCACGTTGATTGGTCGGTATGGAAACAGAATCTGTAAAGGCCGGTTCACATTGGATGGTAAGGAATATACGTTGGCCATCAATAACGGACCTAACTCTTTACATGGCGGACCTACCGGTTTTCATGCCCGTGTATGGGATGCCGAACAACCTGCTAAAAATTCAGTAGTGTTGAAATACCTTTCTGTTGACGGGGAAGAGGGCTTCCCGGGAAATCTGAATGTAGAAGTAGTTTACACACTGTCTGATTCTAATGAACTGATAATCGAATATAAGGCTACTACCGATAAACGCACTTTGGTAAATCTTACTCATCATGCTTTCTTCAGCCTTTCCGGATTGGCAAATCCGACTCAAAGTGTCGAAAACAATATCCTTACTATCAACGCAGACTATTATACTCCGATGGATGAAGTATCCATCACTACGGGCGAAATTCTGAAAGTGGCAGATACACCGATGGATTTCCGGACACCGCATGTGGTAGGTAGTCGTATCAATGAACCTTTCCAGCAATTGGTTTACGGTGCCGGTTATGACCATTGTTATGTATTGAACAAACCCGAAGTCGGTGCGTTGAGTTTTGCGGTGAAATGCGTCGAACCGGTCAGTGGACGTTCGTTGGAGATGTATACTACAGAACCGGGTGTACAGCTTTACACATCTAATTGGCTGAACGGCTTCTCCGGTTGGCATGGAGCTACTTTCCCGGCTCGCAGTGCCATCTGTTTCGAAGCCCAACATTTTCCGGATACTCCTAACAAGGCTCATTTCCCGTCGGCTGTCTTAAATCCGGGTGAGACCTATCATCAAGTGACAGTCTATAAGTTTGGGGTAGAGAAATAAACGGACTTTCTGCTGAATTAACTTAATTTACAACTTAATACACTTTTATTTAAACCATGGAACAACAAAAACAAAAAACTAATGTCATCGCAATCATTACGATGTTCTTTCTGTTTGCGATGATTTCATTTGTTACCAATCTGGCCGCGCCGTTCGGTACAATCTGGAAAAACCAGTATGCCGGTGCCAACACATTGGGTATGATGGGTAACATGATGAACTTTCTGGCATATCTCTTTATGGGTATTCCTGCCGGTAACATGTTGGTGAGAATCGGTTATAAGAAGACATCCTTGATTGCTATGGCTGTCGGCTTCGTCGGTTTGCTGATTCAGTATCTTTCCAGCCTTTTCGGAGCGGATGTAGACGTATTCTCATTGGGTGAATATGCTATCAAGCTGAACTTTATCATCTATCTGTTAGGTGCTTTTGTCTGCGGTTTCAGTGTTTGTATGCTGAATACAGTGGTAAATCCGATGTTGAACCTGTTAGGTGGCGGTGGTAATAAAGGTAACCAGTTGATTCAGACCGGTGGTGCCTTGAACTCTTTGTCTGGTACATTGACCCCGCTGTTTGTAGGTGTGCTGATTGGTACTGTTACTCCGAAAACAGCCATGTCAGATGTAGCTCCTCTGCTGTTTATCGCTATGGGTGTGTTCGCATTCACTTTCATTGTTATTTCGTTTGTGAATATTCCTGAACCTCACATGAGAAAGAAAGGAGAAGGCGCAGCGAAAGAAAAATTCTCTCACAGTCCTTGGAGCTTCCGTCATACGGTATTGGGTGTTATCGGTATTTTCATCTATGTAGGTATTGAAATCGGTATTCCGGGTACATTGAACTTCTATTTGGCTGATTCCAGCGAAAAAGGTGCAGGTATCTTGACCAACGGTGCTGCTATCGGTGGTGCCATTGCAGCTATTTACTGGTTGCTGATGTTGGTGGGCCGTCTTACCAGTAGTATCATCAGTGGTAAGGTTTCTACCCGTGCACAGCTGATAACTGCTTCTGCATTGGCTATTCTTTTCATTGCGATTGCTATATTCACACCGAAGAGTGTAGGATTCAATGTTCCATCTTTCGTATACGACCCGGTTGCCAAGACTTCTGAAATCCTGACTAATGCCGGTGTTCCTGCCGACCAGGTAGCTTTGTTTATCGATAATCCATCCGAAGAGAACTTGGTTGCTCATGCTGATTTGCTGCAGGAAATGAGTTTGACTCCGACTGATGTCATGAATTCTTTGAAGACTCCGTTGGTTCCGGTCAGCTGTCTGTTCCTGGTACTCTGTGGTCTCTGTACATCAGTCATGTGGGGTGGTATCTTCAACCTTGCGGTAGAAGGTCTGGGTAAATATACAGCTCAAGCATCCGGTATCTTCATGATGATGGTTGTGGGTGGCGGTATCTTCCCGTTGCTGCAGCAAGTCATTTCAGATGCAGTCGGTTATATGGCCAGCTACTGGCTGATTATAGCCATGCTTGCATACCTGCTGTTCTATGGCCTGGTAGGTTGTAAGAATGTCAACAAGGATATTCCTGTAGATTAAAGAATTGCCTTTGTCCGGGCTTGTGTTCAGGTCCGGATACTTTTAATATTAACCTTTTAAATTTGAATGTTATGGATATAGAATTTGTGAGAAGCCGTTTCATTAAACACTTTGATGGTACAACAGGCTCAGTATATGCTTCCCCGGGACGTATTAATTTGATTGGTGAACATACAGACTATAACGGTGGTTTTGTATTTCCGGGAGCTGTAGATAAAGGAATGATTGCTGAAATCAAACCGAACGGTAAAGACAAAGTTTGTGCATACTCCATTGACCTGAAGGATTACGTAGAATTCGGTTTGAATGAAGAAGATGCTCCGAAAGCAAGCTGGGCACGTTATATCTTCGGTGTTTGCCGTGAAATGATTAAGCGTGGTGTAGACGTAAAAGGTTTCAATACTGCTTTTGCCGGTGATGTGCCTCTGGGTGCTGGTATGTCTTCATCGGCTGCTTTGGAGTCTACCTATGCTTTTGCTTTGAACGATCTCTTCGGTGACAATAAGATTGATAAATTCGAACTGGCTAAGGTAGGTCAGGCTACAGAACACAACTATTGCGGTGTGAACTGCGGTATCATGGACCAGTTTGCTTCTGTATTCGGAAAAGAAGGACATCTGATGCGTCTGGATTGCCGTTCATTGGAATATCAGTACTTCCCGTTCAAACCGGAAGGTTATCGTCTGGTTCTGGTTGATTCAGTAGTGAAACATGAATTGGCTTCTTCTGCCTATAACAAACGTCGTCAGAGTTGCGAAGCTGTAGTAGCAGCTATCAAAGCTACTCATCCGGAAGTTGAATTCCTGCGTGATTGCAACATGGATATGCTGAACGAAGTAAAGGGCAAGGTTTCTGAAGAAGATTACAAGCGTGCTGAATATGTAATCGAAGAAATCCAGCGTGTATTGGATGTTTGCGACGCTTTGGAAAAAGGTGACTACGAAACTGTCGGCCAGAAGATGTATGAAACCCATCATGGTATGAGTAAATTGTACGAAGTAAGCTGCGAAGAACTTGATTTCTTGAACGATATTGCCTTCGATTGCGGTGTAACCGGTTCACGTATCATGGGTGGCGGTTTCGGTGGATGTACCATCAACTTGGTGAAGAACGAGTTGTACGAAACATTCATCAGTACTGTAAAAGACCGTTACAAAGAGAAATACGGTCGCAGCCCGAAAGTTTACGATGTTGTAATCAGCGACGGTTCTCGTAAACTCTGCTAATTGTAGGTTGTTTCCATAGTCTACATAAATTTGAATCCCCTTGCAAAGATACTCTGCAAGGGGATTTTTTATTTAATCATTCAGCTGTCCGGTACAGCGCAGGTATTCTGTTTCATAGATTTTGTATTGGGTCAGTGCTTCGATGCGGTTACTTTCGGCCTGTTGCCATTGTGATTGGGCATCCAGCAGGTCGGTCAGTGTACTGAGTCCGTTGGTGTATCGGTCGCGCATGACCCGCAGGTTCTCGTTGGCCTGTCTGCTGCCCAGTTCGGCAGTCTGTACCAGGTTGTATCCGTCGGTCAGATTCTGGATTGCCTGTCTGACTTCGATGCTTAGCAGGCGTGAATTGCGTTGCAGGTCGAGTTGGGCGTTCTGCAGATCCAGTTTGGCTTTCTTTACTTTCTTCAGACCTTCTCCCCAATGGAAAAGCGGGATGCTGACGGAAGCCATTACCAGTCCGATGCCATCATCCAGTTTTTGGGTAAAGGGAATGTAGTTTCCTTGCGGATCGGCTGTCATGCCGTTCAGTTTGATGTTTCCATAGTACGCATATCCGGCAGAAAGTCCGATTTGCGGTAAAATGTCTCCACGTACCATTTTAATCTGTTGTTGGCGGGCAGCTATCTGTTGTTCCAGCAGTTTCAGTTCAGGACGTAAGGCAATGCTCTCATCCAGTCGGGCAGGAGCTGTCACTTGAATGAGCGTGTCTACCGGAATCGGTTGAGTATCGAACGGTTCGCCCAGTGTGTGGCACAAAGCCATCCGGCAGAGGTCTGCTCCGTTCCGTACCTTTTGTAGCTGATAGCTGATTTCACTTCGTTTGGCATTGATACGCAGCAGTTCGTTGTCGGTACCCATTCCTGCCTTCACCGCAGTTTCCACCTGTCTGTACAAGGTATCCATCTGTATCTGATAAGCTTCCAGCATGCGTACCTTCTGTCTTACGGCAATGTAGTTCCAGTACGCCTTGTCGGCTTCGGCGGTTACGTCCATCCGGGTTTTCCTCAGATTCTGGGCGGCACTTTCCTTGCCGATACGGGCCAGTTTGTTGCCGGCTGTGATTTTCCCGCCGGCATACAGCGGTTGGATGATACTGATACCAGCCAGATACATGCCGTGCATCTGCAGTTCCATGCCCATCATGTCCATGTCGGGGAACATATAGGTTCCCGAAACCATACCGTCCAGTTTCGGCAGGTAAGAGCTGAAGGCGATGTCTTTGTCCAGTTCTGCCTGTTGCAGGGCATGGTTGGCTTTCTGGAGTTCTTCGTTGCGCTGCAGTGCCAGTTCCCGGCATTCGGTCTGGGTAAGGAACAGTTCTTTTTGTGCGGATGCCTGTACCGAAAAACTTAGGGCCAGCGCACCCAGTAAGATATGGCGTTTCATGAGTGTAAATGTGTAAGGTTAGACTTCGGTTCCGGTTTGTGTATACGGAACAAAGCCGTATAGAATATCGGTAACAGAATTAATGTGATGAGGGTACCTACCGTCAGTCCGCCCATGATGGTGATGGCCATGGAGCCGTACATGGGGTCGTTCACCAGCGGTACCATTCCCACGATGGTGGTAAGCGAAGCCATCAGGACGGGACGTACACGGGAGACGGTCGCCTCTACCACGGCATGATACGGATGGTAGTGCTCTTCCGTTTGCAGGCGGTTGATTTCGTCTACCAGTACGATGGCATTCTTTACCATCATGCCGATAAGTCCCATCATACCGATGATGGCCATAAAGGTGAACGGTTGCCGGAACAGGAGCAGTGCCGGTGTGATACCGCAGAAGACAAAGGGGAAGCAGAGTAGGATAAGGGATACCTTTCTCCAACTGTTGAAGAGCAATAGCAGTACAGCCAGGATGATGAAAATACTGATAGGCAGATATTTCAACAGGTTCCCGATGGCGTCTCCCTGTAGTTCGCCTTCCCCTACCCAACGCATGTTGTAACCGGCAGGCAAGGGGATGGCTTCTATTTCGGGTCGGATGGAAGCGACCACTTTGGCCGGTGTAGCATCGTAAAGGTCAGTATTAGGGTCACATTCCGCTTCGATGGCCCGTTGTCCGTTGAGGCGGTAAACGTAGTTCTCTTCCCAGTCCAGCCGGATGTCACGCGCTACATTGCCGAGCGGGACACTGCGGAACAGGTTGTCCTGAAGTTCTTCCATGCTTTTCGCACCGGTCATGATATCTTTCAGGTCGTTGTCGCTCATGCGCAGGTTTAAAGTACTCCATACCGGAATATCGTTCAGATCAGTGATACGGCTGCCGTCTTCGTTACGTACCAGCAGGTTGATAAGAACCGTCCGGTCCTGGTCATTCAGTACTCCTACCGGCATCCCGTCGGTAGCGGCCAGTAGGGCATTTCCTACATCACTCCGTTCGATACCCGAACGTAATGCGTCTTCACGTACATAGTCCGCTATCAGTGCTTTGCCTTTGGGTTTCCAGTTATTCTCTACCGAATAGGCATCCACGTACGGACAGCGGCGCATGATGTCTTCTGCCTGGCGGCTCAGTTCCCGTAATACAGCCGGATCCGGTCCGGAAAATTCCACCTCCACCGTATGCGAAGAAGCGATGGAGAAATTGTATTTTCGGATGCGTATGTAAGCGTCCGGATAACGTTCGCGCAACAGTTTCCTTACTCCGGGAATCTGTTCGACTACGGTCTTGTAATCCTTGCAGTCCACCATCAGTTCTCCGTAGCAGTCCCCGCCCGATGTCATGGGACGTACCAGACAGTAATGGGCTGGGGCACTTCCCATGCTGGCTGCCACCCGCTCGATGGCTGGATTCTGTCTAAGCAATACAGACATCTCCTGCAAATCCTGACGCATGCGGTCCGGGTCTGTCTGTGCAGGCAGATAATATTCTACGATGAACTGTTTGTAGTCGAAATCGGGAAAGAAAAGGTTTTTTACCCGGGTCATTCCGAAGATACAGAGTGCCAGAACAGCTGTTGCGGTAACGAGTGTCGTTTTCTTGTGTCCGATCAGGAAGCCGATGCTTCGGCGCACGAAGCGGTGAACGGGAGAATTGTGGACTTCCTGCTTTCCGTCCTCTTTCTTTTCATGGATGGGTAGCCACGATTTGGCACAGATAGGCACCTGTGTCAGTGCAAGTACCCAGCTGGCCAGCAAACTCACGCAGAGTACCAGAAACAGGTCGCAGGCGTATTCTCCGGCCGAGTCGGGCGAGAGATAGACTGCCAGAAAGGTCGATACGGCAATGATGGTAGCTCCCAACAGCGGCATGGCGGTATGATTCCCGATGCGGTAGAGGTAGGTTTTCGGGCCGAGCCCTCGTTTCTTGTCGGTCAGAATACCGTCCATGATGACGATGGCGTTGTCTACCAGCATTCCCATGGCTACGATGAATGCCCCCAGGGAGATACGTTGCAGGGTAGTACCGCACATCAGCAGGATGGGGAAGGATACGGCGATGGTCAGTACCAGTCCGAAGCCGATGATGACTCCGCTGCGGAATCCCATGGTGAATACCAGCACGAGGATGACAATCAGGACCGATTCTACCAGGTTGACCATGAACGAACTGATGGCCTCATTCACTTTATCGGGTTGGAAGAATATCTTTTCCGTTTCCATACCGACGGGAATCTGTTGCATGATTTCTGCCAGCCGTTTGTCTACAGCCTTTCCTACGTCGGGCACAATGGCATTCTCTTCCAGGGTCAGGCAGATGGCCAGTGCCGGCTTTCCGTCGACGAAGAAGCCGTTCCGTTGCGGCTCGGAATAGGTGCGTTTTATCTTCGCTATATCTTCCAGGCGGATCTGTTTTCCTTGTGGAGTACTGATAAGCAGGTTACGGATGTCGGCTTCATCGGTCACGGCATTGCCGACATGCAGCTGTATCCGGTCGCTCCCGTTCAGATAGCTGCCTGCATTCACCGTTTTTCCGGCATTCTGCAGACTCATCATGATTTGGGTGGGGATAATTCCGTTACGGGCAATCTTCTCTTTCGACAGAGTGATGTTGATGACCTCATCCCGGTTGCCGCTGATGAGGATACGTTTCACTCCTTTTACTCCCAGCAGTTCCCGGCGTATCAGCTTGGCATACTTATACAGTTCGGGATAAGAATATCCGTCGCCTTTGAAAGCGTAGAAGATGCCGTACACGTCCATCATATCATCCACTACAATCGGATCGTAACACCCTTGGGGAAGTTTGGAGTGACTGTCGTTCACCTTCCGGCGTAGCAGGTCGAAATGCTGCTCCAGGTCTTTCTGCAGGACGGTCATCTGGAATTCCACGGTGAACGTGGCCATGCCGTTCTGACATTCCGACTTGATTTTCTTGACGTTGGGAAGGGCACGGAGTTCCTCTTCCAGGGTCTGGGCTACTTTCAGTTCCACTTCGTGGGCACTGGCACCCGGATAAGGGACGATGACCATGGCCTGCTTGACCGATACGGCCGGGTCCTCCAGTTTCGGCATCTGCAGGAATGACAGTATTCCGGCTATCAGGATGCCTATCATGAGCGACCAGAACAGGGTAGGCCGTTTGACAAAGAATTCGGTAAGTTTCATCAGATGAGTCCTCCTACATTCGTTTTACTTTCCGTGTCTATTACACGGACCTTCTCTTTCTCCTGCAGGGCATTTACGCCCGCTTTCACTACCTGTTCAGTGCCATTCAGACCGGCACTGATGATAGCGTCTCCCGTACCGTCTATTCCGCTACACACGACTTTACGTTTGCTGACGGTGGAGTCGGCTTCCAGGATCCACACATAGGTTTCCTCCTGCTGACGGATAACGGCATGAAGCGGTAGGCTGAATGTGCTTCCGAGGCTGTCTGTTCCTTCTATATGGATGGTGATTCCGATGTTCATTCCGGCGCTGAGCCGTGTGTCAGGCTTTCCGTCGAAAGCCAGTTTCAGCTGATACAGCTGGTTACCGTCGGCTTTCGGGGTAATGCTTACAACCTGCATCGGCATTTCTTCTGCCTGTTCGAAGGTAGCCTGACTGGTGATTTTCCCGAAACGGGAACGTAACAGGTAAACGTCGGCAGGCAGTTCAGTCTCCACCTCTATCCGGTGTACATCCAGCAGGTTGATGACCGGTGTTCCGGCATCCACCATTTCAGCCGGAGCGAAGTTCACGCTTTGTACATAGCCGTCTGTCGGAGCATACAGTCGGGTATAGTCCAGCTTGTTCCGGTTGACCTGCAGCTGTACTTTCAGTTGCTGTAATCCGGCTACCGCTTTCTCATAGTCGTTGACCGATACACTTTTGCTGTGATACAAGGCTTCCAGGCGCTTCACTTCATCCTCCAGCTGTTTGGATTGTATCTCCAGTGCTTCTACCCCTAGCCGGTAATCGGCATCGTCCAGCCGGGCGATGAGTTGTCCTTTCTTCACATGGTCACCTTCTTTTACCAGTATCTGTTCGATTTGTCCGGGTGTCTTGAATCCCAGGCTGATGTCGTGCTTTTCTTGTACAACGCCCGAAAAATGCTTGATACGTTCCGCACCGGTACGGACCGGAGTAGTCAGCATGACACTGCGGGTGAATGTCTCCGCAGGTTTTTCGGTGCATCCGTTTGTCAGGCAAAGGATGACCGGCAGCAACAGTAATTTTTTCATATTCCTATATATCTTGTGTCCATTTTTTACAAAGGTCTGATTTTTTGTTGTTCTTCTTGCAACCTTATCAACCTGTAAAATGTCCTATAGGTCGGATTTCAATGTGGTTTATAAGGATTTCCGATTGGATTCTGTTCTAAAACACTATCTTTCGTTTGCTTAACGTATCCAACCCGCTGGTTGGACTTTGGTATGTAATCTCCCATATACCTGATTGCATGTTGGTAGCCCCCGACCGCTTTATCCGGGTGAATTTGATGTTGACCAGGTTATTTGTTTCCAGATTCGTTTCTTTTCTGTTTCAGTTCGTCTATAAATTCCTGATAGATGGCTACGGGACCGTTGTGCCACAGCTTGGTAGTTTCGTCAGCCAGCTTTTTGTAAGTGTCCGAATGATAGAAGAGGCGCAAGGCCTCTATCAGCGTAACATGGTGTTCGTGAGCATAGATTTGCGCTATGCGGCTAATCTTGCCGGGCAGTAGCAGATACAGGTTCTCGTTGGTTATGTCCAAATTCATAGGCTGACTTCCTTAGCATTAATTATTTCGTCTATTTCCTTCCTTAGCCATTGGTATCCTTGTGCATGCGGCACCTCGAAATTTTTTCCAGATAGGGCAACACTCACATAATACTCTTATATAATATCCACTTTTACATTGATATTAAAGGCCTTCGCAATAAGTTCAATATCCTTACGTTTGGATTGTGTGCTGGTATTTGTCATCAGGTACCATCCGTTGCCTAAAGATTTCTGCTTATCACCATATTTTTTGTCCAAAGTATTGGATACTAGAGGAATTTTACATTGCTTCAATCCCAATGAACGGACACGTTCTACTCCAATCCTCCGAACAAATGCGACAAAACTTTCCGCCGCATTCCTTTCCTGTATCACACTGCCGTCGGCGAATGTTATTCTCAATCTTGTAACAGGATTCTTCACCTCCTTTGGACCGGTTTTCCCGATTTCTTTATGTTCCACTTCAGGATCTGGGAGAATCTCTTTGGCATCAATTTCCGCTGTAAAGTTGCGTTTGCGGCTCAGATGTACACTTAGGGGATTCCCCGGTACATAGTCCACAACCAACACAAGTTCCCGTTTTACCGGTTGTAAAGCAGGTTCTATTGTTTTGCTCAACACAGGAAGGATTTCTTTCTTGATAATATCCTCCTCTAGTTCGTTTGCTTTCCTTTCAAGATCTTCATTAACAGGAAGCCCTTCTTTCCGAAGAGTTTCCATGGCTTTGTATAAATCGCTTAGTCTGCTCATGATGGCTATTTTAATTCATTTTCTATCTCTTCGATGCTTGGTAATGTACCCTTAAAGTCCGTCGGATAGAGTTTGGACAATTCATATTCTGAAATGCCTATGGGCTGATTGGACGACTCCAAGGCATATTGGGCCAGTACATTATCTTTCGATTTGCAGATTAGAAGTCCCAACGTTGGATTATCAATATCCTTTTTCAGCAGATGGTTCACGGCAGCGACGTATGTACCCAATTGTCCGATATATTCCGATTCAAACTTACCTGTCTTTAGTTCGACAACCACATAGCAACGTAAATTCAGGTTGTAGAACAACATGTCTATAAACTTTTCGGTCTGGCCTATCATAAGGCGGTATTCACGCCCCATATAGGCAAAGCCCGTCCCAAGCTCCAAAAGGAAATTGCGGATATTCACCTCCAGTGCATCTTTCAATTCCTTTTCACGATATCCTTCGGTCATCGTAAGGAAGTCGAACTTGTATGGGTCTTTGGTCATTTCCTGCGCAAGGTCGCCTTGCGGAACAGGCAGTGACGCCTTGAAGTTGGTAATGGCCTTCCCCTGCCGTTCGAAGAGGTCTGTATCCATAAAGTTCAAAAGGACATTCCGGCTCCAACCGTTTTCGAGCGTCTTCCGCACAAAGAACATCGCCTTTTCAGGTTCGTTGAAACATTTGTCTATGATATATCTATGGTGTCCCCAAGGAATGCGCCAAATAGCATTGTCCCATAATTCACCCACAAGTTGTGGGTGAATTTCAAACCACTCATTATAAAGCAGATAAAATCTTTTGGCGTATCCAATACTTGTTTCCGACAAACCTTTTATTCCTGGTAATTTTGTTTGTAAATCGGAACTTAATAATTTCAGGATTTTATCTCCCCATCGGCTTTCCGCATGAAGCGTCACAATATCCTTTCCCAACGACCAGTAAAATTGCAGCATCTCACTGTTCACATGGGTTGCCGCCTTTATCTGGCTATGTTTGTACCTCCGGCTGAGTTCCTCTATCCAAGAGGCGTAATCTTTATCTATGTTTGCTAAATGAGTCATGATAATTCATTTGCTGATAATTTATAAAAATTTTCTTCAGATGGCTGAATCTGAAAGACTTTAACATGAGAATTTATTTCATGAAATGACTTAATATATCCTTTCACCTCCTTTGAACACTTATAACCCAAATAAATTTTAGTTATAACTGATGGATTTATATCAATATATTCTGGCTCTTTAGACATTAAATCCTCATTATAACTAATAATTCTCCATTCGTTTTCATGTATATAGTCAATAGACTTTGTCAATAACCCACTACCCACTATTCCTTTATCTGGTATATATTGAGGTTCATATTTAATCTTTCCCATCAATGAATATTTATTATTAAAATTTAACTGAGAAAAATCATACTCAATACATATTCCTCTATGGAAATCACCATAATATGACCATTTAGAAGCATCCAAGAAATAATCTTCTCCATCAACTATTCCAAAACAAGCAACCCTAAGTCCATTAAATAAACTTATATTCGGTATTCCATTTTTAGCATCTGAAGCTATCGGACAATCCATAGGATCATTAAAATTCGATGGATGTATAAATCTAATCCTATTCAATATTGAATCTATATCTTGAACATTCTTTATTCCTACGAATTTATAAAATCTATACTTCTTATAATTTTCTGTTTGACTACCCAATATATGTGTTTTTATACTTTCTATATAGTATATATTCGCTTCTTCTCTGTTTGTATGCCATAAGCTACAAGCTTTTATGTAATAGCATTGAGCCAAATCACAGAGAGAATTATCATCTCTTTTTAAATAATCAATAGCCAGATCTGAATATTCTACAGCTAATTGTATATTCGAAAAAAAGAATTCCTTTGCATTCGACAAACAAATTTTTCCATTTTCAGAATCGTCATTATTCCAACTTGGTTCTTTCATATTCTTCTCGAGTTATAGGGGTTTGTGGATCAATTATTAAGATTTCATCATAAGTCAATCCATAAATATAATAAACTATTTTATCTATATTATTTTCATATAATGATATATCACTTGTAGAATCAATACTTCTAAACTCTAAAATTTTATCAACATATTCTTTTACCCTTAACTGATATTTCTTATTACAAATGGCTATAGGAAATAATTTTAATTCATTGATTTTAAACTGTGGGAAAATTTTTCTTGATAATTTATTAAAAGTCTTCACGAACCACCAACTTATTAATTTTGAATTCAAAATTCCTAGAATATATTTTATATCATATGATGTATTTGAAACTTTCACAATCATACTGTTATTATCATTTATTGTTTGTGTGTCAATAAATGCCGCATTTATACAATAAGGTAAAGGGCTCGGAATCTGTCGTATCAGAATTCTTTCGCCGATAAATAATGATTCTTTTCTAGGTCTTGAAAGATTTTTACCATACTTTATATATTGCCCACTCCATCCTAATGAATATCTTTTAACATCAACCCCATCCAGATATTTAATCCAAGTTCTATCATACTTTACATTACTATGATACATTCTTTTTTTCTTTATTTCTTCTGTGCATATAGGAGTTCCTTCACCTACTGTATATGCTTGTACCCCATTTTTCACTTCACAGATAGAAGCCAATGGTATTGTATTGTCAAAATTAAAGCCTTCATTAAAGGAAGGGAAAGAAGTATTTGTAATAATATAATTATGTTCTTTCAAATAAAAATCTGCTTCCTTTGTGGAAATTATTTTTATGTTTTTTCTATTCTCCCATTGCTTACATGTTACATTTCTTTTACCATTCATAGAACACAGAAGGATTAAAGTATCTACACTAGCGTTTTCAAAAACATTCTGATAGTTTTGAATAATATTTATATCGTAACAATTTTCTAAAATATATTTTCTCATATCAGAGTTTTTCTCCAAAGACAGCCAATTATTAGGTATAATAAAGCAAAGCATTCCTAGCTTATTACATAAATTGAGTCCCTTTTCAAAAAACAAAATATATAAGTTTATTTTAAACTGAGTTAAGGTATATAACTCTTGATAAGTTTTTTTGTCTTTTTCGTTGATACGTTCCCTTGAAAAGACATACGGCGGATTACCAATTACAATATCAAAACCATCTTTAACCCCGAACATCCATTCAGTATCAAAGAAAGGAGATGATGAATTTTGGTCGAACATATCCCATGAGGCTAATTCTCTTGCCTCATCATTTCCTACAGCGCCATTTTCTTTTAACATAGTGGCTATTTCAAGACGTAAATCATTTACTATCTGACGATATTTACGTTTGGTACGGACTGTCTTTGCTCCAAATATCTTATGTTTGGCAATCTTCAATTCATTCTCCTTTGCTTTTATTGCTTCATTATCAAACAGAGAAGCATCCTTTTTCTGTAATCCTATAAGAGTATTTGCCGCTACAAATTTCGCTTCAAGATTCGGGAGCGGACGTATGCCGAAATTATCTGCAGGATCTGTATTAGTATTCTGGTCAACAACCAACGATATAAAGAAACGTAACTTACTTATCTGTATAGCTATAGGCTGAATATCAACTCCGTATATACAATTCTCTATTAAATATAACTTTCGAGCATAGTCAGGACGATTTATACTTTCATCAAAACTACGTTCAATATCATTAATAATCTCATTACGCTCATCATCGGAAGCGGTGAAATAAGCCTCCGATGTTTTGTCAATAGCAACAGCACGCATCATTTCTCGCCATTGCGTGTTATTGGGATCGATGCGATTAAGGATGTGCACCATCTGCTGGAGGATGCCCATAGGAAAGGCGCCCGAGCCGCAGGCAGGGTCGAGTATCTTGCAATTGTATAAGGACTGCATGATGCTTTTGCGTTGTTCGTCGGTCAGTTCCACTGCATCGTCCGAATATTGCATGAGTTGGCGGTACTGGGGTTCCAGTTCTTCTCCAACTGTACGTTTCAGGTGTGCCACTAGGCTTTCGTCCACCATGTACTGCACAATTTCGCGTGGTGTGTAGAACGACCCAGTCTGCTTGCGTGCTGTAGTTTGTGTTTCCGGATTGTACGATGCCAAAAGGTTCTCGAATACCTTGCCCAGCAACTCGGGGTCGAGTGACACCTCCTTATCGAAAGGAGTATTTTCTTCTACAGTAAAATTATAACGTTTCAGTATATTTATCAATCCTCTGACCTTAACCCTTTTCTTTCTCTTATCATTATACCATACCGACAAATCTACATTTTCCTCAGGAATAAAGAATAAGAAATCAGGTACATTTAATAATTTAACAGATCTTTCACTATCACTAAATCCATCAAAATATATCCCATTGTCTTTATCATCAAGACAATCAAACAGCCCCCCATTCAAGAAAGGAACAGTCTTATTCGCTAATTCTACAAATAATTTTGGATTAATGAAGTAAGACTCATAACGCATCAACTTATTATTATCATAATCGGAACGGTCTGCTTTCCCCTGTTCATTCAGTTTGCGAAAATGACGTTCTGTCAACTCTTTACTTCCATCTGCTGTTATAGGACTATTCAACATTGCAAAAAACAAGTTCTGCAAAATGGCAGTATAATATTTAACTTCACCTGTATCATGCATCAATCCTTCTATTTTATAAGGATTGAAATCCTTAATAAGATTGTCTGCAATGTATTTTTCATCAAAGAACTCATCCGGTATGAGATGACGCTGTTTCAGGAACCAGACAAATATCAATCGAGTAATGAGACGAATTGTCCCCTCATTATTATATTTATCATTTTTCTTTTCATTTTCATTTACCGCTTCTGTTTTTTTGCGCTCCTCGACTTTCTTACTAAGATTATTGGGGAAACGTATAATCTTGATAGCCCAAGCATACCAGTCGCTAAGTTCCTGATAAAACTCTTTAGTCAGAACTTCCACAGAAAAACGGCTTAACAAGTCTTCCTTGCTTACCACTCTGCCTTTTTCATTCAGATATTTGTTTGGTGTATAATAGGCTATTCCTTCACCCAGAAAATAACTGTATCTGCGTGGGTTGCTGTAGCTTTTGGTGACCCGTGCGGAATCGTCTGCCGAGTCGAGTGTAATCTCAATCAGCGAGAAGCGATAGTTTTCATTGCTGTCTTCGGGCACAAAGATAACCAACGCCCTGTCTTTCATCTCATCGGCAAGCATTCGGAAGGCTTCCTTGGAGAGCGACACGCGGGCATCGTGTTTGGACTGATGTTTCACTTCATAGACTACCAGCTCGAGCGACGGACACGTGCCAAGCTTCACGGCCTCAGTAGAATAGGTCATTTTGGTATTGAACCATACTTCCTCTTCGGAGGGAACAAAATCCTCGGGAAGGAAGCTGTTTTGCAGAAATCGTACAAACTCTCGGCGGCTATATGCTTTGTTGAATTCCATAATCAAATCTTTTATCTCTTTTATTTATGAAGTTTATTGCAGTTCTTCGCTTAAAATCAATGTTTCTTCTCCATCGTCCACTTTGTTTTGATAGCTGATGATGCGTGCCAGGTATTCAGCGGAGATTTTCAAGGGCAATTGGGGCGCATCCTTTGGCATCAGCTGATTGATATAGCGTATCTCATAGCCGGACAATGCATCGGCTTTCACCACTTGCGCCAAATCTTCAAGATAATCTTGAGGCAATATCTGATTATTTGCAAAACTCCTAATTTTTCTATATGCGTTTATCTGCTCTTTCTCGTTCTGTTCCCTTACATCACTGCTGAAGAGTGATGATTTCACCCGCTGATAGACAGTATCGAAGTTTTTGCTCAAATCGACTGGTTTCTCGTGTCTGTCTGCTTCGAACAGCGAAATGGCCTCTTCTGCCGAAATCATGGCAGGGGAATTGGCCGCATCGCCTATCTTGAAAACGAAGTCGTCGCCTTTGCGTCCGAACATCAGGACACCTTTCTTAGGCTTTTCCACCTTTCTTGCCGTTCGGGCACGATGAGGTATTTCCAATGCGGCATCGTAATCTTCAGTACCCTTCAGGCCGTTGAGCAGCTTGCGGTAGGGCGTGTCCCACGAAGCCTCTTCGCTACGGGCAAACTCCTTGCGATAGCGCTCCTTGAAGAAAGCCTTCACCTCTTCTTCTTTGGTCAGCGCCTTTGTATCTTCGCCCATAATAGCGTGAATCATGGCCATTTTGAGCGTGGAGATTTCTTTGGTTCTTGTTTCGGCTTCGCCTACATCGGTAGGGAAATAGTTGTATATATACAGGTGCTCGAATACTTTCTTGTTGACACGATTGATACGCCCGATGCGCTGGATGACGCGGGTCGGGTTATAGGGTATGTCGTAATTGAAGATGGCGCCCGCACGATGCAGGTTGTAGCCTTCGGATATGGCATCGGTGGCTATCAGAACCTGATAATCGTTTCTCTGCAAGGCAGGTTTTATACCCGCGTCAAAATTGGCTCGGATAAGGTCCTTGTTGGCAGGGGTGGCGTCGGCTGAGGTATATTTCATCACAGGCAACCCCGCTTTGGCAAGCGCGTTGCCCAGATAGTTTACCGTGTCGGCAAATTCGGAGAACACAATGAGTTTACGCTCTGGCTCGTTCTTCATTTTCTCTTGGACGATGCGGATGAAAGAGTCCAGCTTGGGGTCGTTCTTGATTGTGTTGTCCTTGCCAAACCATTGTTCGCGCAGACCTTTGAGCAATCGGATGTCTGACTCAACATCTGCCACAAAATTGTCTTTCACATATTTCATGTCTATCTCAAAGAATCCTCGGGCTTCGTACTTTTCGAAGAGATCCTCGATTTCTTCCATGCCGTCGTCGCTTGTGTCATAGAAAGCAGACACATCCGGCAGGTTCCCTTTCTTGAATACAGGTATCTTATGTCGTTTCTCAATCCATCGGAGCATGTGTTCGGAGGACTGAATCATGTATCCCAACGAAGCCTGGAATGCCGCTACCGAACTCTCGAAACGGGCTACCAGCAGGTGGCGCATAAACTTGGAGATATTGGCCTGTCGCCCAATCAAAAGATTGAAATTTACACCTGTCTTGTCTTCGAGTTCCTTTGCCAGCTTTTCTTGCAAGTCTTCGTGAATATAGAGGGCTGGCGAATAGCGGGCTGCCTTGAAATGGTACACGTTACTGCCTTCTTCAGACGGGCTGATCCGTTCCAACGTAGAAAGATACAAGGTCTTCAATCCGCTCAAATCATATTCCAGCTCTTCAGGGTCGTCGGGCAAAACCAGCTGAATGTGCTGCTGCTTCAAATCTTCGGCGTATTCAGGAATGTCCAACAGGTCCAAACGTGAACGGCGAACGACCAGCGGGCTGATGATGGAACGGATTTTCTTAGCCATGTCGCTGACTTGCCTTTTTATTTCTTCGTCAGTTTTTTTGCCTTCTCTTTGCTCTTCACGCAATTTTTTATACTTGCCTATCAAGTCCTTGAATGAAGCACCCAAGTTTTCGACGGTCTTCAATGTAGAGTTTGTAGGTATCTGGAAGAGTTTTATCAACGCATAAATGTCGGCAGGCTGGTTGTTGAAAGGAGTAGCCGTCAGCAACAAGACTTTATTGTTGAAACACAGATTATGCAACAGGGCATAATCCTGCGTATATTCATTGCGGAAACGATGTGCCTCGTCAATGATAATCAAGAATTGCTCGCCAGGTTTCACCAACTCCTGATAATGCAAAAGAGCCTCTTCTATTTTTCCTGAACTGAACACAGTAGCGGTAAAGCCAAACTCATCGCGATAGCCTTCCCACTGCTTGTACAGATGCGGAGGACACACAATGATGGTCCGCAACTTCAGATTGCGGGCGATGGTAGAGGCAATCACACTTTTGCCCAGACCTACCACATCGGCCACAATAGCGCCGTTATGGTTGCGCAAAGCGTTCAAAGCCATCTGGACGGCATCCGTCTGGTATCTTAAATTCGAATACTTTCCTTCCGTAATATCATGTGGGGTCAGGATATTGTTGGAGGTTGGGATATTGAAGTATTCTTTCAGAACTCGGATGTGCATGAGGTATGGCGAATAGAGTTGCTCGTACCAGATGCGTTTCATTACCTTGTTGTTCCATTCGTCCAGATTGTCTTTGCTTGCAATGGTCACAGAGTTGTCCCACAATTCATTAAATAGCTTTTTCCCCTCTTCGTATTCCAGCTTGTCATTGAAACGGGCGTTCAGTTCCAAACGACCTTTCAGTCCCTGATAGGACAGATTGCTTGAACCTGTTATTAATACTCCAGGCAGTTCTCCGCCTTCGTTCATCTGGTCATTGTAGGCAAACAAATACATCTTCGAATGACAGGGTTCGAGAGTCTTGCGTATCTCCAAAGTGCCATCGAGTATTTTGCCATAGAACATTTTGAATTGTTCCAATTTGTCAGCAGAGTCAAGGAGGTCTGAATCATTAAATAGTTTAATAAACTGTGTATAGTATTCTTCTTTCACCAAATTACGTGACACAAAACCTTTCCGAAAGTTTTCTACCTCGCTGATACGCTTGGATATATGCAGGTCAATATCCAGTCCTACAAGTATTCTGATCTGTTTGTCTTTCAGTTTTTCGGATAGTTGGATATAACCCGAATAGTAGAAATAGCCGACCAGTATATCGACTGCATTTGTTTTGGGCAGAATGCCGTTAATAATATCGGATAGGAATTTTTCCTTATTTGTTATAAAACTGTTGCTCATAACGTTTATAATCAGGTGTTGCTTTTATTCTGTTGACTTACTTTATAATCATGATGGTGTATAGTTCAATGCGAATATACTTAATTTATTCTAAGAACTTTGCATGTGAAACGACTATTTTGTGTAGAATCGGCTTGGGAATCTGTTTCTGTTCTGCCGATGATTGAATCAGGCATTTCAATACAGGGAGTTATGATAAAGTCAGGAATGGTCAGTCGTCTGCAATCTTATTGACTTCAAAAATGTTCTGTATTTCTGATTTGTGCATGAATTTATAAATTATATGCCAATATTCTGTTCTAAACACTATCTTTGCACCGATGTCACTTAAGAGAGAATCATGAAAAAAGAAGATATACCTTTCAAGGAACTGCATCTGTTGATGCTGCCCGATACTGGACGGACACTGATGATTGATGATGACTTGGTGCTGGTGGACAACATCGGTACCAGTCTTGATACAGACCCGATGTCCGATTTCGTATCGGCTACTTATCCGTTCAAGCTTACCTTTGCTTTGACCATGTTCTGTCTGCGTGGGTTCATGCGCGTCCGTTTGAACTTGAAAGAGTATACACTGGCAGAAAACGATGTGTTGGTAGTTCTGCCCGGTTCCATCGGCGAGTGTCTGGAAATCAGTGCCGATGTGGAGCTGGTTGTCATCGGCTTGTCCGACCATCGGCTGGTGGGAGGGAAGGAAGCGGCCATGAGCATGGCTATGTTGAAATTCTTTACATCTACTTCGTTGATGCATATTTCGCAGGCAGATATGGATGAGAGCATCAACCTGTATCGGCTGATGCGTGCCAAGGTGGAACAGCCCGGCTATTCCTTTAAGCTGGAGGCGGCGACGGGGTATCTGCAAGTGTTGTTCTACAATGCCTATCAGTGGATAACCGATTATAACCGGCAGCAGGTGCAGCGGGTGGAAAGCAGGCAGCAACAGTTGTTCGAGGCTTTTTTGGAACTGGTACAGGCTCATTACGCCGAACAGCGAAGCATGAGTTTCTATGCCGGAAAGCTTTGCCTGACTCCCAAATACCTGTCGCAGGTCATTCTGGAAGTGAGCGACCGCCATGCTACCGACTGGATTCGGGATTATGTCATCCTCGATGCCAAGGCTTTGCTGAAAAGCGGAAGGTATACCGTGCAGCAGGTAGGGGATTTGCTGAATTTCTCGAACGCTTCTTTTTTCGGTAAGTATTTCAAGGCGGCGGTGGGGTGTACGCCGCGGAAATACATGTTGGGATAGCTGATTGTAACCGTTTAAAAACAAACGTTTGTTTTAAATAAGATGTCCGTTCGTTTGAATCAAAACAAACTCGCCTTTTGATTCAAACGAACGGACATTTTCATCGAAACGTCTAGACGTTTTTTGAGAGGAATTCTATTTTCCTGTCTGCATGATGCCGGAACCGGAATCCTGATTGCTGATTTTCTTGTTTCCCGTCTTGTAATGACGCCCGAACGAGAAGTTGTAGCTTAAGGTGAGGAAGGCCATCTGGGCACTTTCCTGAATGTAGTTCGTTTTCCGGCTGGAGGCATAGCGGTTCCAGTTTTCCTGCTGGGTCTTGTAGTCGTTGGTGAACGGGTTGAACATACCGGCTCCTATCTGCAGGTCTTTCCACTTGTAGTTCAGCATGATAATCTGGGCATTTTCGCCTCCTTTCAATGTCTCGCCGCTGAACCAGTTCTGGTTGGTCATAACCTGATACATGAAGTTGAAATTCTTCCAGCTGGCGGATACGCTGGCATCGAGCCACCAGTTGGAATATTTGTGGCTGTAGGTATTGCCACGGCTGATGAAATGGTTCAGTCCGCCGCTTACCGAGAACTGAAGGATATCGGCTATCGGACCAACACGCAGCTGGACCATCGGAGCGATGCGTTGCCAGCTTTTCTGGTTGTCCCAGGTCTGGATAATCTTGTTCCCTTCTACATACTTCTCGTCCATGATGGCACGAGGCTTGTAGTTGTAGGCTAAGCTGAAATAGGTATAGAAGATACCTTTAGACCATTCGCCGTCTAATGTATTGCTGTAATGCAGGTAAGCTTCCAGGTTCGGATTTCCGCGCTGAATCTGCAGGGAGTCGACCACCTGGTCGATGGCACTCAGGTTACCGAGCGAAGGCATCTCGTTGCTGATGGAGGAACGCAGACGCAGGTAGCTCCGGTCATTAAAGGTATACTTCAGGGTCAGACGCGGATTGAACGTATAATACTGGTAGAGATCTACGCTGCCTTCCTGCCGGTAGAACGAACGTGTTCCGCCGATGCCCAGCATATAGTCCAGCCTTTTCGCTTTCCCACGTACTTCACCGTAAAGATAGGTTGAACCCTGTTGCATCCGGGTATGGTAGTTGTGGCCGTTGAGGTAGTCGTTGTTCGAGAATGAATGGGTATGACGTATGCCGGCTCCCCAACGCATTCCGTTTGCCAGTTTCTTTTCGTAGATGCCTTCGCCGATGAGGGAGTATTTCTTACCGTATACCGTGTTCTGTACATCTGTCAGCAGCACGTTGTCGCGGCTTTCCTGGTAGATGCGGTCAGAAAACTCTTTGTTGTAGGTACCTACAACATCGAAAATCAAAACCTGGTCTTTATTCAGGTTACGCTGGTAATAGATGTCTATGGAGGGGGTATGACGGTTGGAATTTGTTTCGTCAGTCATGTCTACATAATCTGTTTCGTCTGTGCGGTTTATCAGCTGGCCGTGGTATCGCTGGATGGGACTGTTGTTTCCGGAATAGTTGACCGAGATATTCAGCTGGTACTTGTTGTTGTCTTGCAGGTTGTAGGCCACATTCAGCCATTGCTGCATCATTTTCCAGTGTGAGGGGACACCTTTTTCGTAACGGTGCAGTTCGGTACCGTTCTCCAGATTGAAATCTTCCAGGTTATCCCGATAGACTCCGTAGAAATTGCGCGGACCTCCCCAGAAGTTGGCAGAGAACTCCGATTTCTTGTGGTTGATTTTCATGCTTGCCTGATAGTTGCCCCAGCCTACATGAGGAGACTGCATGATGTCTATTCCGAAACTTCCTCCTGTTTCCGGACGGCGTACAATGTAATCGATAACGATTTCTGCATTACCGTAACGGAGACCCGGATTGTCGTGGTATTCCACACGGACGATTTCATCCGGACGCAGGGCCCGGATTTCCTGGGCTGTCACTTTCACCCCGTTGATGCGCATCTGTACTTCGCCGTCGCCCGGTATCTTGATGGTATTGTTTACCGGGTCTACCTGGATGCGGGGAAGCATCAGCTGCTGGAGCAAGTCTACGCCGTTGGCAGAGGCCTTCTGCTGACGGGCCGACGGATAGACGATTTTCCGGTCCACTTCGCTCCGTTGGGTTGAGGCTGTAACCGTTACATTGTCGATGGCAAAGGATTCTTCCTCCAATGGGATATTACCCAGGTCGCGTGACTGGCTCAAGTCATTCAGCCAGATTTCCTGGGTGCGGTAACCCATGCTGGAAATCAGCAGGCGGTAGGTCCCGGCATTGATTCCGTTCAGTTCGAAATGTCCTTTCAGGTTGGAAGTCGTTCCGGTAACCATTACAGAATCAGCGGTCTGTAGGACTATGTTGGCAAACTCTACCGGCTGTCTGTTTCCGTTCTTGACGGTTCCTTTCAATTGGATGGGCTGTGCGAAACTGCCGAGGCAGATATACATCAGTACAAGGGTGCATAATGTTTTCATGTCTTTGGTCTTTTATTTGGTTTATGTCTTTCTTTTGTATGGTTAGACGATGTACTTCCTGTTTTTGTAACAGAAAAGGGAAACTTTTTTTAAAAAAAGCTCAGAAGACCTGTCGATGGAAAGTCCGGTAGAAAATTGTCGTGAATTTTGTTCAATTGGAAGGAAGTGCTTAATTTTGCAGCTGCTAAAAGGGAATGGGACTTCCCTGTCATAAACCGCTAAGAAAATAGCTGATAGTTCCTGTCGTGAGTCGGTTCTGTATGCAGAACGGGCAGGAGGCTTGTGGCTGTTTCTCCTTGTCTTTGTCTGATAACATGAAGGCTCACTGTTGAATAGTAATTATAGAAGTTATCGGATATATGAAAGAAAAACTAAAGAATTGTCTTCGTTGGGCCCGTTTCGAAGAAGTCGTTTTCGGGTATTGTTTGAAATGGCTGGTCTTGACGGCCGTTACCGGTGGGCTGATTGGTTCGGCTTCCGCCTTGTTGCTTTATTCTCTGGCTTGGGCCACGGAATACCGGGAGAGTCATGTCTGGATCATCGGTCTGTTGCCTTTGGCCGGACTGTTCATCGGGCTGATGTATCATTACCTGGCAGGTACGGCTGCCCGCGGAAATAATTTTCTGATTGAAGAAATCCGTACTTCCCGCAATATCATTCCTTTCAAGATGGCTCCGTTGGTCTATATCGGTACGGTACTGACACATCTCTTCGGAGGTTCGGCAGGACGCGAAGGTACCGGTGTGCAGATGGGAGGGGCTATAGCCGATTTTCTGTCGCGCTTCTTCAGGATGCATCCGTACGACCGTAAGATTATGGTACAGATTGGTATCGGAGCCGGTTTCGCATCGGTATTCGGCACTCCGTTGGCCGGTGCCGTATTTGCGTTGGAAGTCATCGTTGTGGGACGTATGCGTTACGATGCGATATTGCCCATTTTCCTTTCTGCCTTTTTTGCTGATTATGCCTGCCATGCCTGGGAAGTAAACCATGCTGTCTATACCATGAGCGAAGTGCCGGGGCTGAATATTCAGACGTTGCTTTGGGTGCTGTTGGCAAGTCTGCTGTTCGGATTGACCGCCATGCTTTTTTCACGTTCCATCGGTTTCTGGAGCGGGTTGGCCAAGAAATATGTGTCATACGCTCCTTTCCGTCCCTTGCTGGGAGGTATCTGTATTGCCCTGTGTGTCTGGCTGATGGGGACGACCAAGTATATCGGTCTGGGTGTTCCGGTGATTGTCAGCTCCTTTACGGAGGTGCAGATGTGGTACGATTTCCTGTTGAAACTGTTGCTCACTACGTTTACCATCGGGGTAGGATTCAAAGGGGGAGAGGTGACGCCGCTTTTCTTTGTCGGTGCTACGCTGGGCAGCGCATTGTCGGCGTTGTTGCCTTTACCTGTCTCTTTCCTGGCCGGATTAGGTTTTGTGGCAGTCTTTGCCGGAGCTACCAATACGCCGATAGCCTGTACGCTGATGGGTATCGAGCTTTTCGGCATCGAAGCGGGTATTTATCTGGGTATTGCCTGTGTAGCCGCTTATCTCTTTTCCGGTCATACCGGTATCTATACTTCGCAGGTGGTGGGAAGTCCCAAGCATCTGGCTTACTGGAAAGCCCGGAAAGGGACAACTTTGGAGTGAGAATCGGAAATGTGTATCACCTTTTCATAGTTTTTCATTACTTTTGCAGGGTCTTTAATGAAACGAATTATGCATACGAAAGAAGAAAAGATGGAGGCATTCGGACGGTTGCTCGATGTACTGGACGAATTGCGTGTGAAATGTCCGTGGGACAGAAAGCAGACTAACGAGAGCCTACGCCCCAATACCATAGAAGAGGTGTACGAACTTTGTGACGCCTTGATGAAAGATGACAAGAAGGATATCTGTAAGGAACTTGGCGACGTCTTGCTGCATGTGGTCTTTTACGCGAAGATCGGTAGCGAAACCGGCGATTTCGATATCAAGGATGTGTGTGACAAATTGTGCGACAAGCTGATTTTCCGTCATCCGCATGTTTTCGGCGAAGTGAAGGCGGATACGGCTGAAAAGGTTTCGGAAAACTGGGAACAGATAAAGCTGAAGGAAAAGGATGGAAACAAATCGGTGTTGAGTGGGGTACCGCAGGCGCTTCCTTCTCTGATAAAGGCGTACCGAATCCAGGATAAGGCCCGTAACGTAGGTTTCGATTGGGAGGAACGGCAGCAGGTCTGGACCAAAGTGAAGGAAGAAATCGGTGAGTTCGAGGCTGAAGTGGAGCAGATGGATAAGGAAAAGGCTGAAGCGGAATTCGGTGATGTTCTGTTCAGTCTTATCAACGCGGCCCGTCTTTACAAGATTAATCCGGACAATGCGCTGGAGCGGACCAACCAGAAGTTCATCCGCCGGTTCAATTACCTGGAGGAGCATACCATCAAGGCTGGAAAGAATCTGAATGAAATGACATTGGCCGAAATGGATGAAATATGGAACGAGGCCAAACGTAAAGGACTTTGATGCCGGACGGTTTCAGGAATATAAGAAATGTCCCTTCTTTCGGGTTCCCATGACAGGAAACGGAAGAAGGGACATTCCTTTTCAGGTGGTTCTATATACCTGATGGGAATACAGACTTTATGGACTTACTGACTTATTTTTTCACTCCAGAACCGTCCTTCATTGTTCAGCAGGTAACGGGTCTGGGTGTTCGGGTCGGTTACGGAAATGCGGTATAGATTCGGTGAAGCCTCGAGGTCAATCTGTGTTCCCGTTGGCAATCCTTCACGTTCCTTGTCTGTAATCGCGAACTGGTCAATGCTTTGCTGGTAGCTGTGATTCTGTGCATACGCATCCAGCTGGGCATAGAACATGGCCCACATCAGTTTATAGATGGAAGAGGGACAGGTTGGCGCCCAGTCTACTCTGATTCTGCTTCCTACCGGACTGTCGGCCAGATACAGATAGCCCCAGCGGTCGGGCATGTGCATGTCTACTTTTCCTGTCGGCGTCCATACCCAGTTTTCTTCCGGTCCTTTTTCTTTCAGCCATTGCACACGGGAGAAATTGATACGCCAGATGTTTCCGGCTTTCAGCGGGTTTTCGAAGTTCCATGTGATGGCCTGGTGAGGAATTGCCATTTCCACACTCCAGTACTTATCCTTATCTGTCGGATTGTTCAATGTGCCTTCGTGGTGGATGGCCAGTTTGACGTCCTTGCAGTCCCAGGGAATGAGGAAGCTTCCGCCGGTGCGGTAGGGCTTGTCGAGTATCAGGTCGAATAACACACCACGGGCGTTGGTCTCAAATTCGAAATAGCCTTGTCCGTTGTTGTCCGGATCGATGAAAACTTCGAAATCATTGTCGTAATAGATGATGGTATCCCGTTGGGTCAGTTTGGCTTTGATGTTGTCTTCTTCCAGAACGGCACCGATATACAGATAGTCGTCATCCCATAGCATCTTGGCTGTAGTTTCATACTTGGGAGTAGGGAAACCTTCTCCACTGATGTCTACAAACGGTTCGGTAGGAACTGCTTTCAGCCAAGAGCTTTCGTCCAGCTTACCGTCTATATTCAAGGCTTCGGTAGTCCGGAAGCAGGTATAGGTTCTCGGTTCGGTCAGAAACCGTTCGTATTTTTCGAAAAGACTTTGTGAGGCTGCCGGCAGGGCGGTTATCGCCAGCAGGCAAGTATATATGAGCTTTTTCATATTTTCATATTGTAAATTATGGGTTAGTTGCTTGAAATTACCTGACCTTCACCGCGGTATAGCTTGATTGGACCGTCCAACAAAACGGCGATGACGGTAATCTGTTCATCCTGAACGTGTTCCGGTACATCGATATACAGGTTACCCGGAACTTCGTTCCAGTAGTTCTTGTTGTATACCTTGTAATTCAGCATGGCACCGTTACCTACTACCCACACACGGTTCACTTTGTTCATCAGCCCCTTGACTTCTATCGGACCGTTCGGGCGATAAGGCAGATAAAGGTACAGAATGTCTTTGGCTTTGCTCAATGTGGTATAACCCTGGAAATGTTCGTTCGGAATACCGGCACGGGTATCGTAAATGGCTTCCTTGTGCTTGGTGGTCCAACGGCCGAACTCTTTCAGAATGGCAACTTGCTCTTCCGGAATGGTTCCATCCGGTTTCGGACCGATGTCCAGCAGCAGGTTACCGCCCATACTCAGACAATCTACAAATGTACGGAGCAGGATGTACGGCGATTTGTAGTTCTTGTCGGTATGCTGGTAGCCCCATGAATCGTTCATGGTCATGCAAAGTTCCCAATAATTGTCTTTCGGGCGTACCACAGGGACACCTTGTTCCGGAGTCGCATAGTCGCCGTAACCCTGAATGCGGGAATTGATGATGACTCCCGGATTGGTAGAGCGTAACAGATCGACAATACCTTTCGAATTCCAGGCCTCAGCACTCTGTTCCCAGTCGCCGTCGAACCAGTATAGGTCCGGTTTCCAGGTTTTGTTCAATTCTTTCAACTGGGCGAAGTTGAATTTGCAGAAGCGGCTCCAGCGCTCCGGGTCATCTTTGTAACGGACTTCTGTGCGGGTCTTGTTCGGATAGTCGGGATGCGACCAGTCTAACAAGGAGTAATAGAAACCGAGCTTGAGGTCATGTTTGCGTACTTCCTTTACGAACGGATCCAGCAGGTCTTTCTGGGCAGGCGTTTGCTTGACCACACTCAAATCGCCTGCTTGGGTATCCCATAAAGCTACTCCATCGTGGTGTTTGGTCGTGATGACGGTGTATCGTGCACCACTTTCCTTGATCAAGTCTACCCATTCTTTCGGATCGTATTTGGAGGCTGTGAATCCTTCTTCCTGTTTCATGTATTCTTCGTAAGGAAGATAATTGTTGAAGAAAGACCAGCTTTCTGATACTCCTTTTACGGAATAGATTCCCCAATGGATGAAGATGCCCAACTTAGCATCTGCAAACCATTCCATACGTTTTTCCTTGTCTCCCGATGTGGCAGCAGATTGTGTTTCCTGGCTCCCGGCTGTCAGTGGTGATAACAGGAAAGAACTTACTAAAGCAGATACAAGTAAATTTTTTTTCATGTGAATTAGGTTTGTTGGTTTATGAATCGTTTCTCTAGTTACGGTTTATCATATCATATATCTTACCCTGGCATAGCCAGTTGAACATAACGGCTTGGATAATATCAATGTAAAAGATGTCCTTCATGGAGCATTTGTTTTACTTTGTGTTGTAAAACAATCACTGATATGACAAAAGTAAGTATAAAATTTGAGAAAACAGCTGCTTTTGATAGAATCTTTCCGGTTAGAGACGGTTTGATGCTTCTGTTGCCTTGCTCTTATAGCCTGTGAACTCAATGGAGCTTTGTCAAAGGATTTGACTGGCAAAAGAAACCCTGTATATAATGTGTGAGGGATGCGGAAGTGAGGTGTAACGGGCGCTGGAAAAGTCTTGGAAAATGAATACCGGATTGCTGTTTGGCATGTCAATGATATATGACTTGTTTCACTTTGATTCAGCTGTTGGGGGAAGAGCTGGTTCTGGAAAGGGGGTATCAAAAGAACAGAGGATGCGTCATGGCTGACGCACCCTCTTTCTATACTAAAAAAGTGATTCCTTTGTTACTTGAACATTTATTTGATAACGCCTAATTCCTTACCAACTTTGATGAAGGCGGCAATGGCTTTGTCGAGGTGTTCCTTTTCATGGCCGGCAGACAATTGTACACGGATACGTGCTTGGCCTTTCGGTACAACCGGGTAGTAGAATCCGGTTACATAAATGCCTTCTTCCTGCATCTTGGCGGCAAAGTCTTGTGACAATTTAGCATCGTACAGCATTACGGCGCAGATAGCTGATTGAGTCGGTTTGATATCGAAGCCGGCAGCCAACATCTTGTCGCGGAAATAAGTGACATTGTCCATCAGTTTGGTGTGCAGGGTGTCGCTTTCTTTCAGCATCTTGAACATTTCAAGACTGGCACCAACAATAGCCGGAGCTACAGAGTTAGAGAACAGGTATGGACGTGAGCGCTGGCGGAGCATATCAATGATTTCTTTCTTACCGGTTGTGAAACCACCCATGGCACCACCGAATGCTTTACCCAATGTTCCGGTAAAGATATCGATACGTCCGTAGCAGTTGTATTGTTCTGCTACACCGTGTCCTGTTGGGCCGACAACTCCTGCAGAGTGAGATTCGTCTACCATAACAAGGGCATCGTATTTTTCTGCCAGTTCACAGATCTTATCCATCGGTGCAACGTTTCCATCCATTGAGAATACACCGTCGGTAGCGATGATACGGTGACGTTGTGCTTGAGCTTCCTGCAGGCAACGTTCCAGGTCAGCCATGTCTGCATTGGCATAACGGTAACGTTTAGCCTTACACAGACGTACACCGTCGATGATGGATGCGTGGTTCAAGGCATCTGAAATGATGGCATCTTCATCGGTGAAGAGCGGTTCAAACAGACCACCGTTGGCATCGAAGCAGGCTGCATACAGGATGGTGTCTTCTGTCTTGAAATAATCGGAAATGGCAGCTTCAAGTTGCTTGTGCAGATCTTGGGTTCCGCAGATGAAGCGAACGGATGACATACCGTAGCCATGAGAGTCCATGGCGGCTTTGGCAGCTTCAATCAGGCGTTTGTTGTCAGAAAGGCCTAGGTAATTGTTGGCACAAAAGTTTAATACATCGCTTCCGGCATTTACTTTGATGTCGGCACGCTGTGGAGTGGTAATGATTCTTTCGTTCTTGTACAGACCGGCAGCTTTGATATTGTCCAGTTCCTGTGCTAAGAAATCCTTAAATTTTCCGTACATATTGATGTTATTTAATAGGTTGAAATTGTTTAATCGTTTTAAATAAAAAGCTATAAATACAGAAACAATTTAATTGCTTCCTGCGGATAAGTTCATTTTTTCAACTTGAGCGAAACAAAGTTCATATTTTTTTTTGAGAAATGAATGAAAAAAAACAAGAAAATCACATTGAAACAATTTTTTTCTTCTACCTTTGTTGACAAATAACTTAAAATTCTAATGTAAGATGAAGAATATATTGATTATCGGTTCAACCGGACAGATCGGATCTGAACTGACAATGAAATTGAGAGGTATTTACGGTGGAAACAATGTGGTTGCTGGATATATTCCGGGAGCAGAACCGAAAGGGGAATTGCTGGAATCTGGTCCTTCTGCTATTGTGGATATTACCAATGAACAGCAGATTGCAGAAACTGTTTCTCGTTACAAGATTGATACAATATATAATTTGGCTGCCCTGTTGTCGGCTGTAGCAGAGGCTAAACCTCAGTTGGCTTGGAAAATCGGTATGGGTGGCCTTTTCAATGTGCTGGAAGTTGCCCGCGAAATGCATTGTGCTGTATTTACTCCGAGTTCAATCGGTGTTTTCGGCAATAATACACCGAAAGACAAGACTCCGCAGGATACTATCCGTAACCCGAGAACCATGTATGGTGTTACAAAGGTTTCAGGTGAGTTGTTGAGTGATTATTATAATATCCGTTTCGGTGTTGATACACGTTCTGTACGCTTCCCGGGTTTGATTTCTTACGTGACACCTCCGGGTGGTGGTACAACCGATTATGCTGTTGATATTTATTATTCAGCGGTAAAGGGTGAAACCTTCAAATGTCCGATTGCTGCAGGTACATTCATGGATATGATGTATATGCCTGATGGTTTGCGTGCCGCTATCGAAATCATGGAAGCAGACCCATCTAAGTTTGTACACCGTAACTCATTCAATATCGCTTCCATGAGTTTTGATCCGGAAATTATTTATAACAGCATCAAGAAGTATGTGCCGGACTTCAAGATGGAATACGAAGTGGATCCTTTGCGTCAGACTATCGCTGAATCATGGCCGAATTCATTGGACGATACTTGCGCCCGTGAAGAATGGGGCTGGAAACCGGAATACGATTTGGATTCAATGACCCGTGATATGTTGGCTAAACTGAAAGAACGTTTGATCGACGCTAAGAAATAATATTATTTGTCATCGGATTTTCCATCAGGGAATCAGGCTGTATACAGGTATGGCTTGATTCCCTGTTTTTTTGTGGGACAATGGATGTGTCTGTGAAAATAGCTGTCACTTCAAAGTCGAGGCAAAAGCTCTTTGTTAATGTCCTTTTGTAGGAATAGTTTGGACAAAATGATTTCACTTGAAACGTAATATAGACATATGGATATAAATGTGACAAAAAAATCCTGTTTAAGATACGTGGAAACAATAAAGTTCGTACATTTGTCGCGAACTAAATACAACTGATAGATGAGTAAGATGATTATTACTGTGGTTGGCAAAGATACGATAGGTATCATTGCCAAGGTGTGCACTTATCTGGCTGATAATAACATGAATATCTTGGATATTACTCAGACCATTGTGCAGGGCTATTTCAATATGATGATGATAGTCGATGTAACACAGATTGAAAAGAGTTTTGAAACTGTAGACAGCGAACTGACCGATTTAGGGCAGGGAATGGGTGTTCAGGTGAAGTGTCAGCGGGAGGAAATCTTCGACATGATGCACCGTATCTAAATCTTGTTCTCCACTAAAATTATTTTTCAATTATGATTAATATAGCAGAGGTTATTGAAACCAATAAGATGATTGAACAGGAGAACCTGGACGTGCGTACCATTACCATGGGTATCAATTTATTGGATTGTGCGGACAGTAACCTGGATGTATTGTGTCAGAATATTTATGATAAAATAACACGTCTGGCATGTAATCTGGTGAAGACCGGTGAGGATATTTCCAAAGAATATGGCATTCCTATCGTCAATAAGCGTATCTCTATCACTCCGGTTGCATTGGTGGGAGGGACTGCCTGTAAGACTCCGGACGATTATGTCAAGATTGCGCAGACGTTGGATAAAGTGGCTAAAGAGTTGGGTGTAAACTTCATTGGCGGTTACTCGGCTATTGTTTCTAAAGGTATGTCCCGTAGTGATGAACTGCTGATTCGTTCCATCCCGAAGGCGATGGCTTGTACTGAACGGCTTTGTAGTTCCATCAATGTAGGTTCTACCAAGACTGGTATCAACATGGATGCGGTACGTCTGATGGGAGAAGTCATCAAGGAAACGGCAGAAATGACTAAGGAGGCTGATTCGTTGGGATGTGCCAAACTGGTAGTATTGTGTAATGCTCCCGATGATAATCCGTTCATGGCCGGTGCTTTCCATGGAGTATCCGAGGCCGATGCCATCATCAATGTGGGAGTCAGCGGTCCGGGCGTAGTAAAATATGCATTGGAAAGCATTCGCGGTGCAAGTTTCGAAGTGTTGTGTGAAACCATCAAGCGTACTGCGTTCAAGATTACCCGTGTGGGTCAGTTGGTTGCTCAGGAGGCTTCCCGTCGTTTGGGCGTTCCGTTCGGTATCATTGATTTGTCTTTGGCTCCGACTCCGGCTGTCGGTGACAGTGTGGCCGATGTCTTGCGGGAAATCGGTCTGGAACATCCGGGGGCTCCGGGTACTACCGCTGCGTTGGCATTGTTGAACGACCAGGTGAAGAAGGGGGGAGTCATGGCTTCTTCTTATGTAGGCGGATTGAGCGGTGCCTTCATACCGGTAAGCGAGGATCAGGGAATGATTGATGCTGTCGAGGCGGGTGCGTTGTCTATTGAGAAACTGGAAGCGATGACTTGTGTCTGTTCGGTAGGACTGGATATGATTGCCATTCCGGGCGATACTTCTGCCGCAACCATTTCAGGTATCATTGCCGATGAGGCAGCTATTGGTATGGTCAACCAGAAGACTACTGCCGTGCGTGTCATTCCGGTCATCGGAAAGGGCATAGGCGAAAGCGTAGAATTCGGTGGACTGTTGGGACATACTCCGATTATGCCGGTAAACAGTTTCAATTGTGAAGCGTTTGTACATCGTACAGGACGTATTCCGGCTCCGATACATAGCTTCAAGAACTGATATAGCCAAGGTGAATCTAAAGCCTTTCAGATAAAACGGGTCATAGGGATGAGGAGACTGTTTTTGTTGCTGCCTTATCTTTATGACCCGCTGTTTTTTGATACCGTGTTTTTATCGTATCTTTGTCCTCGCAATAGTTAAGAAACATGATGACAACTTATTTGGATGAACTGAATGAGAGTCAGCGTGCTGCGGTACTGTATAACGAAGGTCCTTCGCTGGTGATAGCCGGGGCCGGTTCGGGAAAGACCCGTGTGCTGACTTACAAGATAGCCTATCTGTTGGACAACGGCTTCGAGCCGTGGTCCATTCTGGCATTGACCTTTACGAATAAGGCTGCCCGGGAGATGAAGGAACGTATCGCCCGCCAGGTGGGTATGGAGCGTGCCCGTTACCTGTGGATGGGGACTTTCCATTCCATCTTTGCACGCATTCTGCGTACAGAGGCCGAGATTTTGGGATTTACTTCTAATTTTACCATCTATGACGCTTCTGATTCGAAGAATCTGTTGAAGGGTATCATCAAGGAGATGAATCTGGATGACAAGGTATACAAACCGGGGATGATACAGAGCCGTATCAGTAATGCCAAGAATCAGCTGGTGTTGCCGCAGGCCTATGCAGCCAACGGTGAGTTTTTCCTTGCTGACCAGGCTGCCAAGATTCCGTTGATGCGCGATATCTATCTGCGTTATTGGGAGCGCTGCAAGCAAAGTGACGCCATGGATTTTGACGACTTGTTGGTTTATACATACCTGTTGTTCCAACAGCATCCCGAAGTTTGCGAGAAGTATGCCGGGCGTTTCAACTATATCCTGGTGGATGAGTATCAGGATACCAATTATGCCCAGCATGCCATTGTACAGCAATTGACCCAGATAAACCGTCGTGTGTGCGTGGTAGGTGACGATGCACAGAGTATCTATTCGTTCCGGGGAGCAAAGATAGATAATATCCTGAAGTTCACCCAACTTTACAAGGATGCCCGTCTGTTCAAACTGGAGCAGAATTATCGCTCCACGCAGACGATTGTCAATGCGGCGAACAGCCTGATTGAGAAGAACAGTGAGCAGATTCGTAAGGAAGTCTATTCGAAGAAGGAGAAAGGCGACCCTATTGAGGTGTTCAGTGCTTACAGTGATGTGGAAGAAGGAGAGATAGTGGCCAATCAGATTGTCCGTCTGCATACCCGTGACGGCTATCCGTATAACGAGTGTGCCGTGTTGTATCGTACCAACGCCCAGAGCCGTATTTTCGAAGAGGCGTTGCGTAAACGGAACCTGCCATACCGGATTTTCGGAGGACTCTCGTTCTATCAGCGGAAAGAAATCAAGGACGTAGTGGCTTACTTCCGTTTGGCAGTCAATCCGAACGATGAAGAGGCATTCAAACGTGTCCTCAACTATCCGGCACGAGGTATCGGAGATACGACTCTGAATAAAATCCTGACAGCGGCTACTGCGGCAAAAGTAAGTCTGTGGAAGGTGTTGAATGAACCTTTGGCTTACGGACTGACCATCAACAAGGGAACGCATACCAAGTTGCAGGGCTTCCGGGAGCTGATAGCCGGTTTTGTGGAAGCTGTTCCACTGAAGGATGCTTACGAGCTGGGTAGTGAAATTCTTCGGAAATCGGGTATCGTCAATGATTTGTATCAGGACCGTTCGCCTGAGAATCTGAGCCGGCAGGAGAATATCGAGGAACTGATAAACGGTATCCATGACTTCTGCATGACCCGTCAGGAAGAGGGAAATACCCATGTCCTGCTCACTGATTATTTGTCGGAGATTTCGTTACTGACCGACCAGGACAGTGATAAGGAGGCCGATGTGCCGAAAGTGACGCTGATGACGATTCACTCTGCCAAGGGACTGGAATTCAAGAATGTATTTGTGGTTGGTCTGGAAGAAAATCTCTTTCCGAGTGCGATGTCCTTCAATTCCTACAAGGAACTGGAAGAGGAACGTCGTTTGTTTTATGTAGCCATTACCCGTGCCGAGGACCATTGTTACCTCTCATTTGCCAAAAGCCGTTTCAAGTACGGGAAGATGGAGTTCAGTAATCCGAGCCGTTTTTTGAAAGACATTGATGCCCGTTACTTGAATGTTCCGCAGGAAGAGCGGATTTCCCGTCGGGTGGACGAAGGAGCCACTCGGTTCCGGAGAGAGATTGGCGATGGCCTTACATCGACCGCTACCGTAAAGCGTTCGTATGAACGGAAAGAAAAAGACGACAACTGGGGAGCCGACATGTTCGATGGGGGAGAGATACCGCAGGAACCCCGTCCGTTTGTCAAACCGGCTCCGCCCCGCAAACTGCGTCCTATTCCTTCTGCTACTCCATCGGCTGCAGGAACCGGTACAGCGGTTTCTTCTCATGGAGTTTCCGAGGGACAGACCATCGAACACGAACGTTTCGGTATCGGTGAAGTGATAAAATTGGAAGGTACGGGAGATAACTGTAAAGCTACCGTCCGTTTCCGGAATGCCGGCGAAAAGCATCTGTTGCTCAAGTTCGCCCGGTTTAAAGTGATTGGATAATACGTAACCCTAGATAAAAATGTTGGATATCACGAAAGTACCTTCTCCTTGTTATGTCATGGAGGAGGAGTTGCTCAGAAAGAACCTGAGCCTTATCAAGCAAGTGGCCGACCGGGCCGGTGTAGAAATCATTCTGGCTTTCAAGGCTTTTGCCATGTGGAAATCATTTCCGATTTTCCGTGAATACATTCAGTATACTACTGCCAGCTCGGAGTACGAGGCACGGTTGGCATACGAGGAATTCGGTAGTCGGGCACACACTTATTCGCCTGCCTATACAGCACAGAATTTTCCGGCCTTTCTGAAATATAGCAGCCACATTACCTTCAATTCTCTTTCTCAGTTTGAGCGCTTTTATCCGATGGTGAAGGCTTTTGGAGAGCCTGTATCCTGTGGCATCCGGGTGAATCCGGAGTATTCGGAAGTGGAGGTGGAGCTGTATAATCCGTGTGCGCCGGGTACCCGTTTCGGAGTTACGGCCGATTTGCTTCCCGATACCTTGCCCGAAGGCATTGAAGGATTCCATTGCCATTGCCATTGCGAGTCCAGTTCTTATGAGCTGGAGCGTACGTTGGTACATATCGAAGAGAAATTCTCCCGCTGGTTCCCGCAGTTGAAATGGTTGAACTTGGGAGGCGGACACCTGATGACCCGTAAGGATTACGATGTAGAGCACCTTATCGGTTTGTTGAAGGGGTTGAAAGCCCGTTATCCGCATCTGCAGATTATTCTGGAACCTGGGTCGGCCTTCACCTGGCAGACCGGACCGCTGGTTGCTTCGGTGGTAGACGTCGTGGAGAGCCGGGGAATCCGTACCGCCATTCTTGATGTAAGCTTTACCTGTCACATGCCCGACTGTCTGGAAATGCCTTATCAGCCGAAAGTCCGGAATGCGGAATCGTTGCCGGCCGATGCAGTGAAAACGGCGGCTCCCGAGGAGCATGTGTATCGCTTGGGCGGTAACAGTTGCTTGAGCGGTGACTATATGGGAAGCTGGAAGTTCGACCACGAACTGCAGGTAGGCGAACGGATTGTCTTCGAGGATATGATTCATTACACGATGGTCAAGACAAACATGTTTAACGGAATCCACCATCCGTCCATCGCCTTGTTGCATACCGATGGCCGCCTGGAGGTGTACAAGGATTTCCGTTACGAAGACTACCGTGACCGGATGTGCTGATTGATAGTTGTGAGATTTACCTTAAATGGAATAGGATATGAAAGGAAAACTGATTTTTATCACCGGAGCTACCAGTGGCATCGGTGAGGGATGTGCCCGCAAGTTTGCGGCTATGGGAAGTAACCTGATCTTGAACGGACGGAATACGGCGAAGCTGGAAGCCTTGAAACAGGAGCTAACGGCGCAAAGCGTGGAAGTCCTTACCTTACCTTTCGATGTCCGTGACCGTGAAGCGATGCGTCAGGCTGTCGATTCGTTGGAAGGGAAATGGCGGAATATCGATGTCCTGATAAACAATGCGGGACTGGTTATCGGTATGGACAAGGAACACGAAGGTTCACTGGATGAATGGGACATTGTGATTGACACGAACATTAAAGCTCTGCTGGCTATGACGCGGATGATTGTTCCGGGCATGGTGGAACGTGGTTGCGGACATATCATCAATATCGGTTCTATCGCAGGCGATGCTGCTTATGCAGGTGGAAGTGTCTATTGTGCTACCAAGGCAGCCGTGAAGGCTTTGTCCGATGGCTTGCGTATTGATTTGGTGGACACTCCGCTACGTGTCACGAATATCAAGCCGGGTATGGTAGAGACAAATTTCTCGGTCATCCGTTTCCGGGGAGATAAGGACAAGGCGGATGCCGTATACGAAGGGATCAAGCCGTTGACCGGCGATGACATAGCCGATGTGGTATATTATGCAGCTTCGGCTCCGGCACACATTCAGATAGCTGAAGTACTGGTGATGCCTACATACCAGGCTACAGGCACGGTTTGCCACCGGCGGAAAAACGATTAGACGTTTGAGCTAAAACGAACGCCCGTTCTCACCCAAATGAACGTTTGTTTGGGTGAAGACGGGCGTTCGTTTTTTTGTTTGTTTCCTGAATACTTGCGAGGAATTGGATTATACCATATCTTCGCCGGTATGGATAACCGGTACCCGTACCGTCTTGTGGAACGGAATGAACCGTGAAACGATGGCAATGACCAGGGTTACCACAAAGAGCCAGCCGAGGATGTGTTTCAAGGCCAGTAGGGTACTTTGTTGTTGCAGAACGGTATAGAGTGTATTGGTAGCCAGTTGGGTAGCCTCATCGATACCGTGCCCTTGTGCCAGGCTGCTGCTCAAAGTGGATTGCCAGCGCGCGGCTGCCAGCGGGTCGGTGGCGCTGAAGTTCTCGGAAAGTTCTACCATGTATTTCTGTTGCAGGTGGTAAAGCGTGTTGCTGTAGAAGGCCGAAGCTATTACCGGTGTCAGTACCGAACGGAAGGTGATCAGGAAAAAGGCGTTCGACAGCAGGTATTTCGGAGGTAAGTCTTCGACCGCAAACAGCGCAAAGGCAATGATGAGGGTCAACATGCCCAGTCCACGCAGGAACATGGGCAGATAAAGCATCTCGTACGTACTGTCGGGTGAAATACCGAAATAGAGGACGCCGAAAAAGAGGGCAAAACAAGCCATACCTCCGGCTATGAGGAAACGGAAGCGCCATCGTTGCCACCGGAACCACCAGAAGCAGATGAAGGCTCCTACCGCATATCCAGGAAGCAGCCAGATATACAGTGTGTAACTATGGGTGTTGTCTACACGCAGGATGGTGGTCAGGTAACTGGTCATCAGACTGGTTGAGGTACTGAAGAACATCACGAGCATCATGTAGAAATATCCTACGATGGCCTTCCACTGAAACAGGGGTTTCAGGCTTACGTAGGGATGGGGGGAGTGGAACTGTTCCCACAGGAAAAGGGCTATCAGCAACGGTGCAATGACGATGTAGATGCAGATACGTTTGGAGGCCATCCAGTCGAGTGTCTTGCCGTAGGTGATGACATAGATAAGCATCAGTATTCCGGTGGCGATAATCAGCATTTCGCGGGGGTGAAGTTCTCCCCAGGGAATTGGTTTGGAAGGTCGGTCGTGGCGAAAAAACAGGATGACTGCCAGAATGGCTATCAGCAGCAGAAGCATCATGAAATAGTACATGTATTTCCAGTCGTAATGGTAAGCCAGGAGGGCGGTGATGACCATTGAAAGCTGACCTCCTCCGAATACCAGCGGGTAGAAATAGGCATAAAATTCACTTCGGACATCTTGAGGACTGAAGATGAACTTGATACGGCGGATAATCCAGAGCATCAGGAATCCTTTCAGGAAACCGATGACGAAACTGGCGGCAATGAGCAGGTCGATGTTGGCTTGCCGTGCGCAGAACCAGCTGAGGAAGAACTGGAGGGTGAGGTCGACCAGCAGCAATGACTTACTGGAGAATGTAGCCAGAATCTTAGGTACGATGGGATAAGACACTGCCATGCCTGCCGAAGCGGCATAATAGCCGATGGTGATGTCTTCGGTATAGACGCCCAGGGTATTCGATACCTCTACCATGCTACCCGTATAGGTACCGTTCAGCATGGCGATGGGAAGCATAACCACAAAGACAGTCGCTATGGCCAGCAGGTCGGGGACCCAGGGACGTGCGGGGATATCAAGTTCGCGGGCTGTTTTCATTTCTTTCTCAAAGCTTCGGTTACCACCATCATGCCGGCACGCAGGCGGCTCATACTTTCATCGTCTACATCATCCAGGTCGATACGGACGGGAATGCGCTGCTGTACTTTTACGAAGTTACCTGCCGAATTGTCTGTGGGGACCAGTGAATATTTCGAACCGGTAGCCTCGGATATGGCAGTTACATGTCCGTGAAGAATCTTTCCCGGAAGTCCGTCTACTTTGATACGCACAGGCTGGCCGATGTAGATATTGGCTATCTGGGTTTCCCGGTAGTTGGCGGTTATCCATTTGCCGGATTGGCGGACAATATACGACAGGGTTTGTCCGGCACTCACGTATTGTCCCGGTTCCAGTGTCCGTCGTCCCATGTAGCCACTGTAAGGGGCGGTCACTACGGTATACGACAGATTCAGGTTTGCCAGGTCGAGAGCCGCTTCGGCACGCAAGATGCCTGCTTCTACATTGACCTGCTTCTTATTTGTTTCATCGTACTGGGAACGGGCAGCATCTTTCTGCCGCAGGAGGGCATCGTAGCGGGCGCGGGCTGCTTCATAGTTGGCTTTGGCCTGGTCGTATTGCTGTTCGGGGACGGATTCCTGTTTCAGTAACCGTTCGTAACGGTGGAAATCCTGCTCGGCCTGCCACAGCTTGGCTTGTGCTTCGGCCAGGTTGGCATCCTGCTCGGCGATACGGGTATGCGAGGTACGTATGCCCGAAGCCAGAACATCGCGGGAACCTTGGGCATCGAGTAAGGCTGCATGGGCTTCCTTCTGCCGGATGAGGTATTCACGGTTGTCGAGAACGACGAGCGTATCGCCGGCATTCACATATTGGTGTTCCCGAAAGCGCACTTCCTGAATGTAACCGGCCACACGTATGTTTACCGGAGCGATATACTGGTCGACAAAAGCATCGTTCGTGATTTCATAATTGATGTAGCGCCAGAAATAATGGGCAGTCCAGGTCAGACCCGAACCGGCAATCAGGAGACACACGATGTTGAGAATGATGTTGCGGCGTTTCCGGCGTTTCAGCCGGTTGTATTTCAGTTGGTGTTCGGACATAATGGGAATAGAGTGGTTAAAGTTGGTATTTGTCTGATTCTGTTTATAAGGCTCCGATGGCTCGTTGTAATTCGTAGTAAGTGTAGATTACTTGAGTACGGGCAGTGGTCAGTTGCAGTTCGGCATTCAGCCGCAGGTTGTCGGCATCGAGCAGGTCCGTCAGAATGGCCAGTTGGTTCATATACCGGTTCTGCATGATTCGGTAGTTCTCTTCCGCCTGTTTCACCGATAGTCTCAAAGCTTCCACGCGGTCGGTTGCTTCGTGATGCTTCAGCAGGGCTGCCTGTACATTCATGCGGATATGCTGTTGCTTCTGTTCTTCGGCGTTTCGCATCAGCAGCACATTCTGTCGGGCTTCTTTCATCTTGTGCCGGTTCCTGTAGAGCGATGAAAGGGGGTAGGAGAAAGAGAGACCGATGTTCCAGCTGTTGTTGTACATATCTGCCAAGGTACGCGAAACGGGGCGTGCCAAGGTATTGGAGGCGGTAAGCGACAGGCGGGGCAATTGCTCGGCACGTGTCAGCCGGATGTTGTTTTCTGCCAGTTCCGTCTGTTTCCGGAGCAGAAGCAAGGCCGGGTCTGACAGGAAGGCACGGTTCACGTAATCGTCATATCCGGTCGTTGAGCACTCTTGGTTGAGTAGGGTCGTATCGGGTACCAGCAAGAGACGCTCATCCAGCCCGACCAGAATATCCAGTTGCTGCGATACGATGCGGATATTGTTTTCTGTCTCTTTTCTGGACAGACGGTCGTTGGTCAGCTGCATTTCACTGCGCAATACATCGTTGTTCGTGATTATACCTTCAGCTTTCATCTGTCTGATATCCTTCAGACGTTGTTCGGACTCTTCGATTTTCCGGTTCAGTACCAGATATTGTTTGTACAGGCTGAACAGGTTAAGGTATTGTTCCAGTAACACCAGTTTGATGTCTGCCTGGTCTGTAGCAGTCTGTAACCGGGCTATTTCTTGCTGCAGGTCAGCTTGACGGATGGTATACCGGATTTTCCCTCCCTGGTAGATGGGTTGAGTGAAATCGATGGCGTAATTCTGTTGCCAGTCGGGTGAGTCTGGATAGGTAGGATTATCCATGCCGTTTTGCCAGACAACAGGCTGTCCCAGAAACCCGCCTTTCAGGCCTACATTCAGTTCCGGCAGTCTGGCTGTACGTGCTGTCTTTGCCCGTTCGTTGGCCATTTTCTCTTTCAGTCGGTCAGCGGCCAGTTGCAAATGCTGTTCCGTACCCCGCTCGAACAACTGTTGCAGACTGAGGTATAAGGTGTCTTGCTGGGCGTACAGGTTGGTGTACAGTAGCATGCACCATCCGGTAATCAGTAGTCGTTTAATAGCTTTCAATGGCATGTTGCAAGTCTTTTAGCAGTTCTTCAGTCTGTTTCAGTTTGTCAGTTCCTAGTATTTCTTCCAAGCGTTCATAATAAGCGGTTAGGGTAGGAGCTATCCATTGGTGAAACGCTTCACCTTCATCGGTCAAGTAGACCAGTTTATTCCGCCGGTCTTTCGGATCTTCGCGGCGGCATACGTAACCTTTGCGTTCCAGGTTGGTCATCAGACTTGTCAGACAGGCTTTGTCTTTAGCTGTGCGTTCGGCAAGAACCTGCTGGCTGATGCCTTGCTCGTTCCACAGACAGCTCATTATCTGGAGCATTTCGAAAGTTATTTCCGCATTCGAGTTCTTCAAAAGCCGCTGCATGGCCTGTCGCGAAGCCATACGGGTACGTATCAGTTGCAGGATGCAGTCCCGTGGCGTAGCATTATCTCGTTTTTCAGTCATAATAGTTAGTGTGGGGGAATCCTTTTCGGGTTGCAAAGTTAAGTCTTTCTTTTGAAATGGTCAAATATTTGACTATTTATCCAGGTATTCGAACGAGTAGGGGGGGGAGTTATCTGATTGAAGAAAAAGGAGCTTATGTGAGGAAAAATGAGTGGTATTATCATTCTGTTTTATAAGAAATGTCTATCTTTATCCCCATTATGAAAAACATTTACTAATAAACGGAAATATATGACCTATCAGTTTAAAATTCAGATTAAGGGTATTACCAAGCCGCCCGTATGGCGTCGTGTATTGGTTCCGGATACCTATACTTTCTTGCAGTTTCACCAAGTTATCCAGTATGCTTTCAATTGGGATGATTATCATTTGTTTGATTTTACAGATAAGATGTATGATATGAATGTCAGAATTTCGGAACCGAATGAAGAAGATGATTTTTATCCGGTAAAGACGCAGGATGCTGCTAAAGTAAAACTGAAAACTTTTTTCGGTAAAGATACATCGAAGAAACTGTTGTATCTGTATGATTTCGGTGACAGCTGGTATCATACCATTACGTTGGAAGCGGTATTGGATGAAAAGATTCTGAAACCTAGATGCTTGGCAGGAAAAGGAGCATGTCCTCCGGAAGATTGTGGTGGCGTATATGGTTATGAGCAGATGAAAGAAGTCTTCCGGGAAGAGCCTGATGGTGAAGAAGCTATGGAATATCGGGAATGGTTGGGAATGGACGAAGATGAGATTTGGGATCCTAACTTATTCAATCTGGATGTAACGAATGATGCTTTGGCGTTACTTTAAACGATTGTTCCGAAAACGACAGAATGAAAATTCTTAAATCATTACTGGTATGGTGTTGTTTCATAGATCGGAAGA
>ERZ773133.310-NODE-310-length-71324-cov-10.188315_pt1 | contig 71324 bp, 65 predicted proteins | sample MGYA00580861_ERZ773133 | MGnify/ENA primary metagenome ERZ773133 (study PRJEB29015, sample SAMEA2737844) | human gut metagenome | biome: human gut; feature: human-associated habitat; material: faeces | place: China | collected 2012 ...
AGTAATAACCGCAATCATTATAGCATGTTTGTACCCCCCCGCAAGACACTTACTTTGAACTTGTGTAAAACTCCTGCGAGTCTTGCCCGGCGCATTACGCCAGCGGCTTTACGACTGTCGGCGTATGCGCAGTTCTTAAGACTCTATTACCCATACTTTTTGCCAGTCAGCACAGTTATACCGGCTCACAAGCTGCTGTCCCAAAACTATGCCTAATCACTGCGTCAGAAACAAAAAACAGACTGCTTAAAAAGCAGTCTGTTTTTATAAATCTACTAAATCATAAAAAATAGCTTATTCTTTAAAATTCAAATCTTACGCCAGCATTGATCTGCCATTTCTTTTCTATCTCTCCTCCAAAGCTCCTTTCTATATCACCATAAAAATAACTTGCTTTACTGAGCTTGATATTTGTTCCGATTCCTACTTCAAACCACGTGTCGCTGTAGTCTTTTGACATCGACAGGGTTTCTCCATTGGCTGCTTCCATATGGATATCCCTGCTGCCTCCAAATTCATGCAGCGCCGATGCCTTGAAATAGACATCATTGCCCTCTTTCGTTTTTTGACCTGCAACAAAGCCTACACGACCTATATAACTGTTTAAACCACCAACATAAACGTTATTGCCGCGGTCTGTTGTATATTCACTGCTACTCAGCCTTCCTGCTATAAACTGCAGCTGCGGTTCGACGAAAGTCCCACTTTTTTCACTCAGTTCTATAGTTTTTCCATATTCTATACTCACACTGTAAGCTCTGTTTTTATAGCTGGCTTTATCCGGGTAATCTCCATAAGATTTGATGTCTGCATCAAATTGACCTATTTTTGCTACTACGTCCGTATAGCTTCCGTCATCTCCGGTCCAGGTACCATAGAAGCTGCCAGAGAATAATTTATCTTTACCACTGCCGAAGCTGTAATCAGCATGTCCGGTTCCGCTTTCTAATGCAAAACCATATGTGCTCTTGGCATTATCTGCTTTATCGTAACCAAGCTGATACATATTATAGCTGCTGTCAAATCCACTCCCGCCAAATTTTCCGCCTGTGTAACGCGCCCAAATTCCATCTCCGTCTATTTCATTAGTACGGTAATGCAAGTCTCCCAGCCGCTTACGCAAAGTATCGTTAGTATTGCGCCACAGCGCATAGCTGTTATCACTTCCTTCTAATAACACTTTGGTATCGTTATTGATCGCTTTCAAAACATGCGTTAAATACCACTGTCTTGAATTACCTATTACATTGCCTAATGAATCAGTAACATTAGCGCCGTTTTCTATTTTTGGCGTCAGGGTCCACAACCCTCCACTATTGAGGTTTTTCCCTTCAAAAGTTGCCGTACCACTTGCTACTGTAACTAAGAGCAAATTCTTATGTTCAGTTACCGCTGTGCCGCTCAGCAAACTGGCATCTTTAACCTGGATATAACTTTTGCCTGCATTGGCACTGGTGATATATATTTCATCGCCATTTGTTTCACTGGCGAGGTCTGTATCCATAATAAAAGTACCGCCACCATGCTGCAGATTATCGATATTTAGAGTCTCATAACTTCCTGGCGTACTACCAGAAATGTTTTTTGTCATATCAAAATTGCCACCGGAAAATCCAAAATTACCGTTAATATAATAAGTACCACCATCTGTTCCTAAAAGATATTCACCGCCAGTCATTGTAACGTCTTCTACCGCTGCTCCTGCTCCTAAAATAGCGGCTGTACCACCATTAACAATTGTATTATTTGCTGTGCCACCATTAGCAATAAGCTGGATACCACCGTAAATCATTGTATCACGACTTGTCCCTCCACTTCGGATATACTGAATACCACCACTCATGGCACTTACTACCCCTGTCGCTCCATTTCGGATATACTGCAAACCACCACTCATGGTACTTACTACCCCTGTCGCTCCACTGTCGATACCCTGAGAACCAGCACTCATGGTACTTATTGTCCCCGTTCCCCCATGAATAGACTGATACCCACTACCATTCAAGGAGCTTACTGTTCCTGTTCCTCCACTGGCGAGACTCTGCAAACCACCACTCATGGTACTTACTATTCCTGTTCCCCCGCTGTAGATATTCTGCTCACCACCACTCATGGTACTTACTACCCCTGCCCCTCCACTGGAGATATTCATATAACCACCACTCATCATGGTACTTACTGTTCCTGTTCCCCCGCTGTGGATATACTGCAAACCAGCACTCATGGTACTTATTGTTCCTGTTCCTCCGTTGCGGACATTCTGAATACCACCATACCTCATGGCACTTACTGTTCCTGTCGCTCCACTGTAGATATTCTGAGTACCACCACTCATTGTACTTATTGTTCCTGATCCTTCGGTTACATTTTGCCTACCATTAATGAAAGTACCGATTATCCCTGTTCCCCCGCTGGAGACGGTTTGAGTACCACTACTCATGGTACTTATTGTCCCCGTTCCCCCATCCAGAGTCTGATAACCACCATTCATAACACCTAGTGTTACCGCTCCTCCACTGGAGACATTCTGCAAACCACCACTCATAGTACTTACTGTTCCTGTTCCTCCATCATAGATATGCAAATTACCAGCATTCATGGCACTTACTGTTCCTATTGCTCCGCTGAGGATATGTATATTACCAGCATTCAAGGTACTTACTGTTCCTGCTCCACCGCCGGAAATATACTGAATACCAGCACTCATGGCACTTATTGTTCCCGTTCCTCCGCTGTAGATATACTGCTCACCACCACCATTCAAGGAGCTTACTGTTCCTGTTCCTCCACCGGAGATAACCTGGGAACCACCATTCATGGTACTTACTGTTCCTGTTCCCCCGCTGTATATATTCATAAAGTCCCCGGAGGCAAGCGTAGGTAAAGTGCTTGTCTGTCCAGCGCCTACGCTGATTACTGCAGCCTCTGCTTTACCAAAAATTAAATCGTCAACAAACTCCAAAGATTCTGGCAAACTCACATATTCCAATGGTTTTGCTTTACTTTTGATCATCTGTAATTGCGATTTTCCCTCAGTCGGCAGCTTTTGCATTGCCACCGCCGCCGGCGCTATTGTGTTAACAAAATTCATCCCCATTACTAATGCTGCCAGTATTTGTTTGCTCTTTTTCCTATTTACTTTAATGTTTTGCATTTTCTATTCTCCTTTGCTCTCTTAATCATTTTCATCTCAGTACCAGTAAAATTATTCCTCTGTCCCAAATTTTTTGACGGGTCAAACCCATATTCCTCCATCAGCCTATCTATCACCTTATTCACCGCTTCCGGCGTTATATACCGGCTGCATTCAAACTGCCTTTCTGTTCCCTTTAACCGCGGACACCATTCAAAATCCTTATGCTCAAACACTACCTGAGTATCGTTCCAGCAGCCGTTGCAGACATGGTAGTTGATCACTCGGTACGGAGTCGGGAATTCGTTGAACGGCAGCGTGAATCCGCTGATCAAAATTACAGGTATGCCTACTCCGTTGGCTACCCAGCTCAACCCGCTCGACAGCCCAATGAAAAAGTCTGCCTGGTATAAAAGGTCGATCCGCTCCTGCAGCGGCAGCTTGCCTGTGAAGTCTTCCGCTCCATAAGGTATGATGTTAAAGCGGCTGTTCATTCCGTAGACATTCTCCCTGTCTATGCACAGTACTCTATAGCCTTTTTCTTTCAAGTGTTTAACTACGTTCAGCCACCCGGCTCCATTGTTCCAGTATTTCGCCTGGCTGCTGGACTGGGCTGCTATGCACACATACGGTTCTTTGATCTTTCTCGTTTTGTCTTTAGGCAATAATTTGATGCTGATATCTTTGGGTTCACTTCCTTCGTCAAGACCTAATATCATCGCAGCATTTTTGTGCAGGCCCCGTACCCTGAAATCTGACGGCTGGTGCATCCTGTCCTCGCAGGGGAAGAATATCCCCATATAGTAGCTGGCATATAAGCCTTCCGGACGTTCTTCAGGTTTTACATAATGGATATTTGGATATCCGGCTTTGAACAGTTCTGCCATGTCTTCCGCTAATGCACAGTAAAGTTCGCACTGATGTTTCTTTCTGAATTCTTCCGCATAGGGGAACCACGCCAGAATATCTCCAAGGATTCCTGTTGGAAATTTGATCAGCACTTTTTTACCTTTCAGATCCAGATCATGGGCAAAGATCAGTTTGTCTTTTTCATAGACCTCGATGCGAAAATCAACAAAATACTTTTTACTGCTGGTCACCATTACTCCCGATGCCGGGGCGTCATAGACTGTCAGACAGGCGCTGCGGTCGATGAGCTTGACCCTGTATTCTCCCTGCGGCACTGTTACTCTGGCTCCGTAGTTAAAGTCGTACTTTATCCCCGGCAGTCCGCTTTCCTCCACTACTTCTCCGGTCTCAAAGATCATATACGGCTTCTGTACAGGTGCTTCTTTATCACCGGCTTCAATATTCTTTTGAAAGTCTATTTGTTCATTAGCTTCATTAACTTTCGCTTTCATACAAATTTTCAGCCTTTCTGATTATCACTATCTTTTCTCCTTTGGGTTGGGCCGCTTTTTATAACAGCTATAACTGCAGTAGTACTGCCGTCTTCTATTTACCAAGGCCGTATACACATGGTAAGCTTTATTACATCCAAACTCCTTACCGCATATCGGGCACTTTACTGTTAACGCTCCTAGGTGCAAATTAATCTCCGAATTTCCTGGCAGCAAGTCTTCTAATTTTTCCATTTGTACAAACCTTTCCTTTTATTCTTCATATGGCACTAACTTATACCGTTTTACTTTTTTACCTGTTTCTTTTGTTGCGCTGCTCATTTCCGGATCCAGCAGATCATCTAACGTACAGCCTAAATATCTTTTTACTTTCAGCAACCCTTCTAAACTCAGCATGGTCCTGCCATTTTCCACATTGCTCAAATGTGTTTGCGAAACGCCTAAAACTTCTGCCAATACCTTCTGGGTTATTCTGCTTCTAATCCTTCTGATCTTTATTTCTGTACCTGTGCTTTTAGCGTCTATTCCATATGTCATATTTTTCAGCTCCTTTCTCTTCAGCCATCTGAATCGATTTCTATAATTATTTGTTCACCTCTATTCTCTGCCTTACTTACAAACCAATGCTTACAAAGTCTGCCTTCCCTGACCGAAAAATAAAAGCTACCCTCCTCCAGAACAACTTTCTGGAGGAGGGCAGCTTATGAAAGGTCGCAGGAACGCATGTCCCCCCCATATATACTTTCTCGCTATTTAGTTTGTATACGACACTACGTTTTTGTAAAACGTTACGTTTTCTTTTCTTTTGCTATACAATACGTCTTATTAAATAATATTTTAAAACTATACCACTCTACTTTCAATAAAGTTATTGTTTATATATATTGTTTTTTGTTAATATGCATTTATAAGACATGACTTAAGTTAAATTTTATTCAAACAATTATGAACACAAAAAATAAAAAGCATCTGCTTTGCAGATGCTTTTTATTTACGCATGCACCGATTAATAAATACAACACAATATTAGGAGTTACAGTTGGTTCTAGCTTCTATGATTAAAATTACTCATTTTATAATCATACAATATTCCAATCAACATTTTTAGAAGGTATTTTCGAAAGACATCATCGGTACATGCATTTTTATTATAACAAGTAGCATTGCACCGTTCAACTTTTTGCAATTTACCTTTCAGCTTCTATCTGTTTGCCTACGTCCCGCAGATAGCTTTGCAGCGTCAGCATGGAATTGGTGAGATAACGCTCACCGCACCACGACAGGTAAATACTGGCTTCACCGATCTCGTCAGCCAGCGGTATGGAACGGATATCACGGTAAGCATCTCTGACGCTCGCCAGTCCGAAAGAAACGCCCAGCCCTTCGCGCATATAGTCGCTCAGCAGCTCAACATTGCCTTCCAGGACAAAGTCCGGCTCGAAGCCGGCTTTTTTACACAGCTCGTCAACGATCCGCAGCTTGCTTTGATCCTCCGGCAGGGCGCAGATCTTTTCGTTTTGGATATCCTGCAGATAGATCTTCCGGCGGCGGGCCATAGGGTGCCTGGCTCCGACCAGCAGTGTATAACGGTCTTTCCACAGCGGCACTGAAATGATTTTAGGATGATCGAGCCTGCCAGTTGTCAGCCCAAAGTCAAAGCGGCCGCTCAGAAGTCCGTCCATGATCTCGTTATGCGCTGCCAGCAGATGCGCCAGCCTGATATCGTCATGTTCTTTAAGAAAATCCACCAGCCAGCGTTTGGAAAGCATGGTACTGCTGCTGCCAAGACGTATGTATTTAGTATCGCGCGAACGCATGTCGGCGATTTCCTTTTTGGCGTCCTCCAGATGCTGCAGGGCTTCGTTGGCATGATGCAGCAGGATCTTGCCGTATTCGTTCAGCACTACGTTACGTCCGTCGCGGTCAAAAAGCTGCCCGCCCATTTCTTCTTCCAGCCGGGCAACGATAGCGCTCAGGTAGGGCTGTGATACCATCAGCAGCTTGGCTGATTTGGTGATGTGTTCCTGTTCGGCGACTACTTTAAAATACTTGAGCTGTAATAGATCCATGACCGTCACCTTTCATAACAAATAGCTTATGAGTACATACAATAACTAGTATTATACTTATTCTACCCCAGGTTTTACAATAAAGACAAGAAGAAATCTTGCAAGATATTTAAATTCTAAAGTTTTGGGGAGGTCATTATGTCTACTAGCTCTGCTCTCAGCAAATACAAGTTTCTCGGTCTCTTTCCTCTGGTCATGGCCCAGATCGGCACTTCCGGCGATAATTCGGTGCTTACCGTGGCTACAGCTTCCCTGCTGGCCAGTCTTAATGCGACAATGTCAGACATCCAGCTGGCCAACATTATTTATTCTTTATGCGCCGGCTGCCTGATGATCGTCGGCGGTATGGTCGGCCTGATCGTCGGCTGGAAAAAAACTTTCCGCATCGGCGCTGCGATGTGCGCCGTCGGCGAACTTGTCGTAGCTTTCTCCGGCAACATTTTTATGTTCACCTGGGGCGGCCGTCTGCTGGTCGGTATCGGCGCCAGTTTCCTTATCCCTTCTGTACTCGGGCTGATCCCCGGTTTGTATCAGGGCAATGACCGCGCTTTCGCTTTCGGGGCTATCGGCGCTGCTACAGGTATCGCTTCCTGCCTCGGCCCTATCGCCGCCGGTTTTTTGATCGATACTTTTGACTGGCGCATAGCCTTTAGCTGCATGGCCGTTTATTTTACTATCGTTTTTGTAGGTTCGCTGCTGGTAGGCGATGTTCCGCTGCCCGAACAAAAAGTGCGTTTTGACCTGAAAGGTACGGTCGTTGCCGTTGCCGGCCTGTTTTTACTGATCATCGGTATCAGCAAGATCCCAGTCTGGGGCCTGATCGATCCGATCGCGCCGCCTGTTATCGGCGGCAGTCCGTTAGTTTTGTTCGGTATGTCACCGGCTTTGTTTATCGCGCTGCTGGGGCTTATCACTCTGGTGCTCCTGGTCCGTATCGAACGTAATGTTGAAAAAACCTATGGTTCCTGTCTTATTCCTTCCTCCTTCTTAACGACGCCGCAGGTACGCAGTGGACTGTATCTTACAGCGATGCTGTTCCTCTGCTTCGGCGGGTCGTTCTTCCTGGTCATCACTTATCTGCAGCTGGTCGCCGGTTTCAGCGCCATTATGACCGGTATAGCCATGAGCGCTATGGCGATCCCGATGATCGTGTTCTCTATGGGTATCCCCAAGTTCAGTCCCGATGCTTCGCCGAAAAAGATCTGCCGCACGGGTATCGCTATGGTTGCCCTTTCGACGATCCCGATGGCGTTGTCCTTAAATCCTTACGGAGTTAACTGGCTGATGTATGTGGGCCTGTTCTTCTTCGGCGCCGGGCAGGGCTTTGTTGCTTCACAGTCTTCCAATATCATCGCAGGAGCAGTCAATGCCCGCGACGCTCAGCAGTCCAGCGGTATCCAGACCGCGACCCGCAATGTCGGTCAGGCGATCGGCGTCGCTATTCTGGGCGTAGTCATGCTGTTTTCCATCACCGGTACTTTTAAGGACGCCGCTTTGAGCAGCGCCGATCTGAGCAGTACTTCCAAAACCGTTATCAGCGAGCAGGCTTCCATCGGCTTTATGCCGGACGCTGCTTTCGCAAAATATATTGCGGATAAAGCGGCAAATGCCGATGACGCCGCTGTCTTGACCGCTATCAACCGCAGCACCCGCCAAAATTCCACTCAGCTGGGCCTGTATGTCCTGGGCTTCATTTGCGCTCTGTTCTGGCTCAGTACCGGACCGCTGCCCAATGAAAAAATAACTAAATGATTTTAACTGTTAATCAGTAAATTTATAATGAGGTGATCTTATGTATATGTCCGCAAATTTTCAGGTGATTTCCGATCCGGTAGTCTTTCAGAACGCTCAGGTTACTATCTACCGCGCGCAGAAGGTAGTGACCATGAACCCGCAGATGCCGTGGGCAGAATGTGTTGCCGTTGCCGGCGGCACTATTATCGCAGTCGGTGATTTTATCGATATGGAGGCTTATTTTAAAGCGCATGCTGCTTCTTATCAGATCAATGATACGTTTATCAACAATGTTATTTATCCCGGTTTTATCGAAGCCCATATGCACGCTCAGCAAAGCGGCCTGTATAATATGAATTATGTTTATATCGGCTACTTTGACCGGCATACTGCTGACGGCGAGATTTCCAGAGGCTGCAAAACACCGGACGAGATCATTGCCAAGCTGCGCGAGGTAATAGAAAAGAACCCCGGTAAATATAACGATCAGAACTGGCTCAGTACTTATGGTATCGATCCGCTGATCTTGGGCGACGCCAAGCTCGAAAACATCAACAGCAAATGGCTCGACCAGGTTTCCAGCACTGTACCCATCTGCCTGAACCATGCTTCCGGACATTTGATGACCGTCAATACCCGCGCGATCGAGCTGTCCGGCATCGATGCTGTCCACGACGACAATATCGGCCGTTATCCGGACGGCAGCTGCAACGGCAACGTTGCCGAACCCGAATTTATGTCCTATGTTTTAAAGGCAGGCGGTATGCGGATCAGCGGCGACGCTGCGGAAACCGCCGAAAAAGCGACCCGTTATATCGCCAAGCTGGCCAAACACAACGGCTGCACCACGATCGCTGATAAGGCTTTCGGCTTTATCCTGACCCCGAAGGCTATTGACGGTTATACTAACGCTCTGAAAAAAGAACAGCTGCCTGTACGTTTTGTTGTGGAACCTTTCTACAGTAAAAATATGGATGGTGTCTTCGGCGGCTGGAATGGCCTGCAGCAGCTGCGTCAGCAGATCGAAAATGACCGTTTCATTTTTAACCACGCCAAGATTCTGGCTGACGGTTCGATCCAGGGCTATACTGCCAATTTACTGAATAAGGAATATTACAGCGGCGCCAAAAACGGCAAGCTGATCTACGACGACGATACCATGTTCGATATCCTGAAGGAATGTGAGGAACACGGCTACTCGGTCTCTATCCATACTAACGGCAACGGCGCTACCGAGCAGGTACTGCGCGTAGTAAAACGCCTGCGGGAAGAAAACCCAACCAGCATCTACCGCCATACTGTGGAGCATGTGCAGTTGGCAACTGAAAACCAGCTGGCACGCCTGCATGAACTGAATATCGGCGCTAATTTCTTCGCCAACCATCTGTATTACTGGGGCGACGTCCATGCTGAATACACCGTAGGGCCTTACGAGGTCAAACGCATGGAGCCGATGCGCAGCGCTGTCAACCACGGCGTCCGCTTCGGCGTGCATTCCGACGACCCGATCACAGAGGTCAATCCGCTCTTTTCCGCCTGGTGCGCCTGCAACCGCAAATCCGGCATCAGCGGTAAAGTTTATGGTGAAGACCAGTGCCTGACCGCCGATGAAGCAATGCGCTGCATCACCTTAAATGCCGCCTGGCTGCTGCATCTGGAAGACAGGCTCGGTTCGATCGAGACCGGCAAATGGGCAGACTTTACCGTCCTGGCCGAAGAAGTTACCGAAGCCAATAAGGCTACGATGAAGGATATAGAAATCATCGGTACTGTTTCCGGCGGCGTGATCCAATAACGTAAACAGCTTAAATAATGATCAAAGAACGGCAGCAATAGCTGCCGTTCTTTTTTGTGATTGCTGCCCAATAATAACTGATTCCTAAAATCAGTAAATTTCTTCATTTCAACAATGTTTCTAAAAAGTGTTATACTATAAGTAATCATTTATCGCAGAGGAGGAATATTTATGTTCAAGACCCGTAAAGTTGTTATCGTCGGTGCTGGCCACGTTGGTTCACATGTCGCACTGGCACTGATCCAATCCGGTGAAGCCGACGATATCGTCCTGATAGATATCCTGAAAGAAAAAGCTATCGGTCAGGCGCTGGATCTGGATGACTGTGTCAGCGGCTCGCTGTGCGGCAAAGATGTCAGTATCCGCGCCGGCTCCTATGAAGAGCTGCACGATGCCGATATCATGGTCATGGCCTTTGGCCGCAGCCGTCGACCCGGTGAGACCCGGCTGGATATGTTCGACGATTCGATCAAAATGGCCAACGAAGTTGTTTCACATTTAAAACAGATCGATTTTCGCGGTATCATGATCAGTATTTCCAATCCTGCGGACATCATCTGCGAATACATCCGCCGGCAGATGGACTGGCAGCCTTCCCGCTGCTTCTGTACAGGCACCAGCCTGGAAACCTATCGCCTGCTGCGGGTACTCAGCAAGGCCACCGGCTACAGCCGCCGTTCTATTCACGGCTTCTGTATGGGTGAGCATGGTAATTCCAGCTTTATCGTCTGGTCACGCATTTTTATCGGCGGCAAGCCCTTTCTGCAGCTGCGCCGGGAACGTCCGGTTTTGGCAGAAATCAGCCTGGAAGATCTGCAAACGCAGGTCAAAAAAGCCGGTGATATTGAAATCGACGGCAAAGGCTGCACCGAATTTGGTATCGCCAATGTGGCCAAAATGCTTATCAGCGCGATCTTCCACGATCAGAAGCTTGTCTGGCCCTGCTCGACCCTGCTGCTCGGCGAATATGGTCAGCACGATGTGGCGGCAGGCGTCCCCTGCGTTATCGGCAAAAACGGTTTGGAAGAAATTTTAGAAGTCGAACTCACTGACGAAGAACAAGCCAAGTTTGCCGCTTCCTGCGATATTCTGCGCGGCTTTTTAGACCGTGCCGCATCCCTTAAATTTTAAAAACAGCGTCTGTATAAAATTAAAGCCCCGGCCAGCGGCCGGGGCTTTATTATTCTGTTTATTGGTCCTTTGCATCTGTCTCTGCAGCTTCCGCTTCCGGCAGTTTTTCGACCAGTATTTTGTCGATGCGGGTGCCGTCCATATCGACGACCTCGAAGCGGTAGCCATTCCACAGGAAGTAGTTGCCGGCAGTCGGGATATGCCCGATATTGGTAACGACGAAACCGGCCACAGTATTGAAACCCGTTTTTTCTTCCAGCGGCAGCTCATCCAGATCAAGGAAGTCTTTAAATTCGCTGATCGGCAGTAAGCCGTCTACCAGCCAGCTGCCGTCTTCACGTTCGACGATCTCCTGTTTGAATTCTTCATCATAGGAAGGCAGATCGCCGACCAGATGCTCAATAATATCACGCAGGGTCACCATACCTGCCAGCCCGCCGAATTCGTCCATGACCAGCGCCACCTTGATCCGCGTGTCCTTGAACATATCCAGCAGCTTTTGGGTATACATACCTTCAGGCACATACAGCGGCTGCTGCACCGAGCTGCGCATCGAAGCGCCGGTAGCGCCCAGGACATCGGCTAAAAACCGTTTCGTATAGACAACTCCCAGGACGTGTTCCAAATCTTCTTCGGCCACAACATAGCAGGAATACTGTTTTTCCGCAATGACCTCCAAGTGCTTATAAAGCGGATCGTTGACGTCAAGCCAGGTGATCTTGGTCCGCGGCGTCATGATCTCGCTTACGCGCAGGTCATCCAGTTCAAAAACGTTTTCGATCATTTTCTGCTCGCCGACGTTAAATACTCCATGCAGCCGGCCCTGCTCCAGCAGTACGCGCACTTCTTCTTCCGTGACCGGAGGTTCGTCACTGGGCTTAAGCCCCAGCGCCTTCAGTAAAAACCTGGTCGAAACGCTTAAAAAGACAGTCAGCGGTTTAAACGCGGTAATAATGACCTTGATAAAACCAGCAAAGCTCATGGCAACCTTTTCCGGGTTGTTGAGCGCCATTTTTTTTGGTATCAGCTCGCCTAAGATCAAACTGAGATAGGTCACCAGCGCCACGACGAAGGTATACGACACTACGCCGGCATAAGGACGCAGTACGCTGATCTCACGCAGCAGTCCTTCCAAAGGCGCTGCCAGCATGGCGCCGCTGTATACGCCGGTGCCGATGCCGACCAGTGTGATACCGATCTGCACCGTTGATAAAAACTCAGTCGGTTCCTGAGCAAGCTTTAAAATATACGCAGCTTTGCTGCTTCCCTCATCAGCCAGCTGCTCCAGCCGGCTTTTACGCGCCGAGACCAACGCCATTTCCAGCATGGCCAGCAGGCCGTTCATTAAAATCAAAACAATAACAATAAATACTTCTTTGATAGACCCGAGAGGATCCATACAGTCATCACTCCTATTTTTTATAATCTCTGTTTAGGGGTTGGCTTTTATTTTTTCTCCAGCATTTGGCAAACGCTTTTGCGCAGCAGGTCAACAACGATAATCGACAGACCGAACAAAACAACTACGCTCCATTCGTGCAGGTTCAGCGGTGTCGTACGCAGGATGCGGCCGCCGACATAGGTCAGCAGCACCTGGATCGCCACGATCAGCGCCATTACATTCAGGAAGCCTTTGTTCTTGTCGATGTGCTCCAGCAGGTTAAGACCGGAAACACGCACGTTAAAACCGTTGGCTACCGCCATAAAGATATATGTGCAGAAGAAGCCCGTATATGTGTAGATATGGTCGGGCGCATTGCGGAACAGATGATCGACATAGCTGCTCTTATAAAAGAGGATCGCGATAAAGGTCATATACACACCGCCCATAGTGATGGTAGACAGCATTTTTTTGCTGACTATCGGTGCGCTGCGGTCTTTTGGCTTTTCACGCAGGTATTTTTCCAGCGCTGGCTCACCGCCGAAGGCCAGTGCCGCCAGAGTATCCATGACCAGGTTGATCCAGAGGATCTGCGTAATGGTGAGCGGTTTATCGATGCCGATAAACGGTGCTATGAAGTTTATCGCTACGGCTGAGAAGTTGATCGTCAGCTGGAAGACGATGAATTTACAGATAGAATTATAAATCGTACGTCCGTATAAGATCGCCTGTTTGATACTGAGGAAATTATCGTCAAGAATTACGATGTCACCGGCTTCTTTGGCAACTTCGGTACCGCTGCCCATCGCAAAGCCTACATCGGCTTTTTTGAGTGCGGGCGAGTCGTTGACGCCATCACCAGTCATACCTACTACCAGGTTCATCTCCTGTGCCAGGCGCACCAGCCGTGATTTATCCATCGGCAGGGCGCGGGCTACTACGCGCAGCTTATGCAGCTCCAGTTTCACCTGTTCGTCGCTCATTTCCGCAAGCTCGGCCGAGGTCCAGACCAACTCGTTCGGACGCTGCAGCAGGCCTGCATCTTTAGCGATCGCTACCGCGGTTTCGCGGCGGTCACCGGTGATCATAACGATCTGTACGCCTGCATCCTGAACTTCAGCAATCGCTTCGATCGCTTCGGGACGGACTTCATCGCGAATACCCAGAATACCTACCAGCGTCAGTCCGTCTGCCGGCAGCTCATCGCCTTCGATATCGCTTTCATAGGTGCAGAGTGCCAGCATTCTGATCGCATCTGCTGCCAGTTCCAGCATTCTGTCATCCAGTGTTTTTTTCATTTCTTCGGTCAGCGGCTGGCGGTTGCCTTCCGCATCCCAGTAGTGGCTGGTTTGCAAAATCAGCTTTTCCGGAGCGCCTTTAGCCAGGCAGTAACGCTCGCCGTTACCGCTGACTGCCGCCCAAGAATATTTATTAGCGCTGTTGAAAGGAATAAATTTATCACGGTGCAGCATTTCTTCCATACGGTAGCTGCCTACATAGTTGCTGAGCGCCCGCTCAGTCATATTGCCGCCGACCATAGCGCCGTCAGAAACGGCTGCCGAGGTATTGAGCACAACGTTTTGGTAAGTAAAGGCCTTCAGCTTTGCAGGCAGTACATCAAACGCAGGGTATTCCTGACGGTCGCCGGTAATGAACCGTACGACTTCCAGCTTGCCCTTTGTGATCGTGCCTGTCTTATCGGTAAAAAGCAGGTTCAGACTGCCCGCAGTTTCGATACCGACCAGCTTCCGCACAAGTACGTTATCGCGCAGCATTTTTTTCATATTCAGCGACGAAACGATCGCGATCATCAGCGGCAGCCCTTCCGGCACCGCCATAACGATAATGATGATACCCAGGATAACAGCCTGCACCAGATCAGACAGCAAAAGCGGCGTATTAGCAAAATAAGCGCCGAAATCGCCATACAGATAGGCTTTATGCAGCATGACTGCCAAAGCGATCAGCACACCGCCGGCATAACCAAACTGGCTGATATGATGCGCCAGTCCCTTAAGCTTTAATTTCAGCGGGCTGTCACGTTCATCATCCTTAAGCTCTTGGGTCAGCTGACCATAGATAGAGCTGTCGCCGATCTTAACGGCCTGCATGATGCCCTGCCCCTCGACAACGACGCTGCCGCGGAACAGCTTATGCTCGTCCAGAAAATCGATAGTACCATCGCCCCAGGTAAAATCGGGCGGAGCGATAAGCTTATGGGCTTCCTTGCTTTCGCCGTTCAGGGCCGCCTGGTCAAGCTTCACATCGCCGTCCAGTAAGATACCGTCGACCGGAACTTTATCGCCGGCCTCCAGAATTACCGCATCACCGACGACGATATCATCGATATGCAGCTCAACCGGCTCGCCGTCACGCCAAACCTTGCAGCGGATACGGCTGGCTTCTTCCTGCAGTTTCTGGAAAGCGTTTTCATTGCTGTACTCAGAATAAGTAGAAACAAAAGTCGCCAGAATGATGGCCAGAAAAATACCCATCGTTTCGATCCAGTCACCGTGCCCCATATAAACAAAAACTACGTTGACCAACAGCGCCAGGATCAGGATCCGGATGATAGGGTCTTTAAAATTCTCCCACAGCTTATCCCAAAAGGTTTCGCGCGGGGGCTGAGTCAGGGCATTATTGCCCTGCTCGGATAATGCTTTGCTCGCTTCTTCAGTAGTCAAGCCGAACTTGTTCACTGTGTTTGCTCCTCCTTACAAAAAAGCTGCGGGACCCAAGGCCTCACAGCTTCATTGCTATTTATGATTATAAATTAATTGCCCCAGACTTTACGCATCAGGACAGGGTATTCTTCTACCAGATGTTTTAAAATAACATCGATCACTGTGTGGATAACAGGCGCTTCAAAGCCTTCGTCAGTCGTAGTGATGCAGCTGTCAAGGCAGATATCCCCGTTGTCGCCTTCATAGTATTTAAAAACCTTGTATTTTTTATTAAGCTCGTTGATATGCATCAAAACGCCTTCGCGGTTGCCGGCATTGACAACGCCAGCGGCAACGCGCACCTGGATCATCGTATAGATACTGTCGTCCAGCACGATCATCGTCGGCAGATTCTGACTGCTGACTTCCATATGGGCACGATAAACGATGCTGTGCATTTCGTTATCGATTTCTTCCTTTGAAAAACAATTGATATTATTGGAACTTAAAAATTCATCAAATTTTGCGGCCTTACTCATCTTCATCTCCCCTATCTGCAATATTCATTGCCTTACAGTATTTAATATTACACTATTAAATAAACTTTGTATAGTGCAAAAGCCGCTCTTACTGATTTTTCACAAACATTTCAATATTCTGTCTTTTTACAGTTGCTGCCTTGCTGCAAGCTGTTTTTGTTTAATTTTTACAGTATTTTATTCCGCTTGTCAAAGACTTTAAAATATAATGTATACAATTTGCATTTCTTTTTTGCGTATTTTATAATTAAACTTGCAGTTTTGTATATAGATATAATTTGCTTTGAGAGGGGAAAATCACATGTATACTTCATTACCGCCCAAGCAGGGGCTTTATGATCCCTGGTTCGAGCACGACGCCTGCGGTCTGGGTGTCGTCGCCAACATCAAAGGCCGTAAATCCAACAAGATCCTGCGGCAGGCTTTAGTGGTGCTGCGCAATATGGACCACCGCGGCGGACAAGGCGCCGATATGAATTCCGGCGACGGCGCGGGTATCCTTCTTCAGCTGCCGCACACCTTTCTGGTCAAAGAATGTGCCAAGCTCGATATCGAACTGCCACAGCCCGGCCATTATGCCGTTGGCTTTATGTTCCTGCCGCCTGACGTTGTAGAGAGAGAAAACACCCAGCGTCATTTTGAAAAGCTTGTTACTGCAAACGGACAGGAGCTTTTAGGCTGGCGTAACGTACCAGTCGACCCGGAGGTACTGGGTGAAAAATCACGCCAGAGCCAGCCGTTCATGGCGCAGGTCTTTATCAAGGCCAGCCCGCAGGTCATCGACCGGCTGAGCATCGACGATAATGCCTTTGAACGGCAGCTGTACAGCATCCGCCGTCAGGCCGAAAATCATATTCGCTATGGCAGGCTGCGCGGCGGCAGGTATTTTTATATCGCCAGCCTGTCTTCACGGACTATCGTTTATAAAGGGATGCTGACTACGGAGCAGCTGGGTTCTTTTTATTCTGACCTGCAGGACAGTTCTATGGAAACAGCAATGGCTTTAGTCCATTCCCGTTTCAGCACCAACACCTTTCCCAGCTGGGAACGCGCCCATCCTTACCGTTATCTGATGCATAACGGCGAGATCAATACCCTGCGCGGCAACATCAACTGGATGCGCGCCCGCCAAACGATGTGCGGCAACAGCCTCTGGGGCAGCAAGATCAAAGATATCATGCCTATCATCGACGAAACCGGCTCTGATTCGGGAATGTTCGATAACTGTCTGGAATTTCTTGTCATGTCGGGACGCAGCCTGCCGCATGCTGTAATGATGATGATTCCCGAACCGTGGGGCAAAAATCCTCATATCGATCCGGATCTGAAAGCTTTTTTTGAATACCATAATTCTCTGATCGAAGCCTGGGACGGACCTGCCGCCATGGCCTTTACCGACGGACGCACTATCTGCGCCGCTCTGGACCGCAACGGCCTGCGGCCTTCCCGCTATTACATTACTCAGGATGATACGATCGTTCTGGCCTCCGAGGTCGGCGTCGTCGATCTGGATCCGGCGACCATTGTCAAAAAAGACCGTCTGCGGCCGGGCAGGATGCTGGTCATCGATACTGTAGCAGGCCGCATCATCGGCAACGACGAGATCAAACATAAAATAGCTACCGAACAGCCCTATCGCAAATGGCTGGACGAAAATCTTATTAAATTGAATGCGATCAAGCTCACTACCGAGCTGCCGAAGCCCGATCCCAAAACCCTGCTGCGACGGCAACTGGCTTTTGGCTATACGCTGGAAGACCTGACCAAGTTTCTGAAACCAATGGCTACTAAGGGGATAGATCCGCTGGGAGCGATGGGCAACGACGCTCCACTGGCCGTTTTATCCGAAGAACCGCAGCTTTTATACAACTATTTCAAGCAGCTTTTCGCCCAGGTCACCAATCCTCCTATAGACGCTATTCGCGAGGAAGTGTTTACTGATACGACCAGCGGCATCGGTCCGGAGAAAAACCTGATCGACCCGCAGCCTGACAGCTGCCGGCAGATCTCGGCCGAATCGCCTGTTTTGAGCAATATCGAGCTGGCCAAGCTCAAAAATATCCAGCAGCCTAAATTCCAGGCGGCGACACTGCCGATGCTTTACCCGGTAGCCGCCGGCGGACCAGGGCTCAAACACGCACTTGACAGCCTGTGCGCACAGGCTGACGCTATGATCGCACAGGATAAATGTATTCTGATTTTATCTGACCGTGAAATGAACGAAGAAATGGCGGCTATTCCTGCCCTTTTGGCCGGCGCCTGCCTGCATCATCATCTGATCAAAAGCGGCAGCCGGCTCAAAGCTTCTATTATTATCGAATCGGCCGAACCGCGCGAAGTGCATCATTTTGCACTGCTGCTTGGCTATGGCGTCAGCGGCATCAATCCCTACCTGGCGTTTGAAACGATCGAAGAAATGTGCTCTAACGGTATGATCACCAGCGTTACAGTAGAGCAGGCCACCGCAAATTATATCGACGCCTGCACCCACGGTATCGCCAAGATCCTTTCCAAAATGGGTATTTCTACAGTGCAGTCTTATCGCGGCGCCCAGATTTTTGAAGCTATCGGCATCAGCAGCTGTGTGATCGAAAAATATTTCACCGGCACACCTTCCCGACTGGAAGGGATCGGCCTGGACGAGATCGCCAAAGAAGTAGAACTGCGTCATCTGCCGGCCTTCAAAGCTGATGCGTCTGATCTGTGCAGCTATGAATCCGGCAGTGTTTACCAATGGCGCAGCGGCGGCGAACGGCATATGTTCAATCCGCAGACTGTTTTTGCACTGCAGCAGGCCTGCCGCGAAAACGATTACACTATGTTCAAACGCTTTTCCAGCGAACTGAACAGCAGTGCTTTTGCCAATCAGAACCTGCGCAGTATGCTGACCTTCACTCCGCAGCGGCTGCCGATACCTATCGAACAGGTAGAATCTGTAGACAGCATCTGTAAACGTTTTAAAACCGGCGCAATGAGCTACGGCTCGCTCAGCCAGGAAGCGCACGAATGTCTGGCGATCGCTATGAACCGTATCGGCGGTAAGTCCAATACGGGCGAGGGCGGCGAACATCCTTCCCGCTTCCGTCCCCAGCCTGACGGCGACAGTAAGCGCAGTTCTATCAAACAGGTGGCCTCAGGCCGCTTTGGCGTTACCAGCAATTATCTGGTCAACGCGGATGAGATCCAGATCAAAATCGCCCAGGGTGCCAAACCAGGTGAAGGCGGTCAGCTGCCCGGAGGTAAAGTCTATCCCTGGATCGCCGAATGCCGCGGGACTACTGCCGGTATCGGCCTTATCTCACCGCCGCCCCATCACGATATTTATTCGATCGAAGATTTAGCTGAACTGATACACGATTTGAAAAACGCCAACCCACGTGCCAAAATCAGCGTCAAGCTGGTTTCTGAGGTTGGCGTCGGCACCATTGCCGCAGGCGTCGTTAAAGCCTGTGCCGATGTAGTGCTGATCTCCGGCTACGACGGCGGTACAGGTGCTTCCCCCCGCACCAGTATCAACCACGCCGGACTGCCCTGGGAGCTGGGACTGATGGAGACCCATCAGACGCTGCTGCTCAACAACCTGCGCAACCGTGTGACTCTGGAAACCGACGGTAAGCTGATGACCGGACGCGACGTGATCATCGCCGCCTTGCTGGGTGCCGAAGAGTTCGGCTTTGCCACTGCGCCGCTGATCGCTTTGGGCTGCGTTATGATGCGCGTCTGCAATCTGAATACCTGTCCTATGGGCGTCGCTACCCAGGACCCGAAGCTGCGCCGTAACTTTAAGGGCAAACCGGAGTATGTCGTCAACTTTATGCACTTCATTGCCCAGGAGGTTCGCGAATATATGGCCGAACTGGGCTTCCGCAGTATCGACGAAATGGTGGGACGTACGGAAGTACTGCTGGCTAAACCGGAGCGTAACTGGAAAAATAAAAACCTTAACTTAGCGCCGCTGCTTTATAAACCGGAGGTAGAACCGGGCACCAGCCAAGTTTGCACCACCGAACAAAACCACCAGCTGGAAAAATCGCTGGACTGCCGTGAACTGCTGGCAATCTGCAAAACCGCTGTCGCCGGCAAAAAACAGGTCGATATCACGCTGCCTATCAAAAATACCGACCGTGTCGTCGGTACCATCCTCGGCAGTGAGATCACTCGCCTTTACGGTTTGGACGGCCTGCCGGAAGATACGATCAGACTGCACTTCAAAGGCTCGGCCGGACAAAGCTTTGGAGCCTTTTTACCGCCCGGTATCACCCTGCGTCTCGAAGGCGATGCCAACGACCACGTCGGCAAGGGTCTTTCCGGCGGTAAAATCATCATCCATCCCTTTGCAGAAGCGCCTTTCAATCCTCACGAAAACATCATTATCGGCAACGTTGCCTTATACGGCGCCACCAGCGGTGAAGCCTATATTTCCGGTATTGCCGGTGAACGTTTCTGCATTCGCAACAGCGGCGTCAATGCCGTTATCGAAGGTGTCGGCGACCACGGCTGCGAATATATGACCGGCGGCACCGTCGTTATTCTGGGTAAGACCGGACGGAACTTTGCTGCCGGCATGAGCGGCGGTATTGCCTATGTTTTAGATGAAGACGGTACCTTTTCGGGCTACTGTAACAAAGAAATCGTACTGCTGGAACAGTTGAAGGAAATCAATGATACCATGCAGCTGCAGAAAATGATCCTGAAACACGCAGAATATACCGGCAGCAGTATTGCCCGCCGGATTCTGGCAGACTGGGACAGTTACGTCAAAAAATTTGTCAAGGTCATTCCCAAAGATTATAAGCGCGTTACCGAAAAAGTCGCCCAATACCTGCAAAGCGGTATGAGCGAGCAGGAAGCGACGATCAAAGTATTTGAGGAGGTGCAGGCATAATGGGTAAACCGACCGGATTTATGGATTACAAACGGCAGGAACTTGCGCTGCGCCCGCCTCAGGAGCGCATCAAAGACTGGGAAGAAATCAAAACCAGCAGTCTGCCTCACAAAGAAGAACTGCAAAAACAGGCTGCGCGCTGCATGGACTGCGGTATTCCCTTCTGCCACAGCGGCGTAATGTTGGGCAAAGCCTTATCAGGCTGTCCGCTGCATAATCTGATGCCGGAATTTAACGACTTTGTTTATCAGGGGCTGGATCATTTCGCCTATGCGCGCCTGAATAAAACTAATAATTTCCCGGAATTCACCTCGCACGTCTGTCCGGCTCCCTGTGAAGGAGCCTGCAGTGCCAGCCTGGCAGGCAGTGCGGTCAGTATCCGCAATCTTGAACAATATATCATTGAAACAGCATTTGCAGAAGGCTATGTCAAACCCAACAAGCCGACTCACCGCAGCGGCCAAAAAGTTGCCGTTATCGGCAGCGGCCCGGCCGGCCTGGCCTGTGCTGACCAGCTTAACAAGGCAGGCCACAGCGTTACCGTTTATGAACGTGCCGACCGCGCCGGCGGGCTTTTGATGTATGGTATACCCAATATGAAGCTGGACAAGCATCTGGTAGAACGACGCATCAAGCTTCTGGAAGAGGCCGGGGTCACCTTTGAACTGAACAGTGAGATCGGCCACAAAATTTCTTCGGAAACACTGCTGAAACAGTTCGATGCGATCGCCCTTTGTACCGGCAGTACCGTACCGCGTGATCTGACCATCCCCGGCCGCGAGCTGCAGGGCATCCACTTTGCCAAGGATTATCTGCACAGCGTCACTAAAAGCTTTTTAGACAGCAGCCTGCAGGATAAAAAAGCTGTTTCCGCCAAGGGGAAAGACGTTATCGTCATCGGCGGCGGCGATACCGGCACCGACTGTGTAGCGACAGCCATTCGTCAGGGCTGCAGAAGCGTAAAACAGATCGAGATCATGCCCTGCCTGCCCCATTCCCGTACTGCAGATAACCCCTGGCCGGAAATGCCTCGTGTTTTCAAAACTGATTACGGGCAGGAAGAAGCCTTCGAGCTGTACCACCAGGATCCGCGCGACTACTGTATCATGAGCAAGGAATTTATCGGCAAAAATGGAAAAGTCGATAAACTGCGGCTCTGCCAGATCGACTGGCAGAAGGAAGCCGGGCGTTTAATTCCTGTCGAGATCGCCGGAACAGAACAAATAGTTTCAGCTCAGCTGGTGCTTCTGGCAATGGGTTTTATCGGCACTGAAACACAGTTATTTGACGAATTTAAATTTGCCAGATCAGAGGCCAATACTATTGCGGCCAATGATAATGATTATATGACCTCGATCCCCGGTATTTTTGCGGCTGGCGACGCCCGCCGCGGCCAAAGCCTGGTAGTCTGGGCCATTGCCGAGGGACGCGGAGCCGCAGCCGCCATTGGCAAATATCTGACGGCAGTTAAATAAGCGTTCCCCTCTCCTTAACATAGTGAACAGACCCTTACGGTCAGTCGGCATAAGCCGCTGCCATAAGGGTCTGTTCCATTTTCTGCTCCTGCAGGCGCAGGCTCCCACGATTATTTATAACAGAAAAAGCACTTGCCTGCTTCATTACGGCAAGTGCTTTTTATACATCATTCAAATTCCAAACATCTGGCGGCACAGCCTGATACCAGACGCCGTTTTAAAAATTCGCCCGCAGGCAGTCTGGATAGTCTCCTTACTCATGCCATCTTCATAAAAATTCACCAAAAAATCAGCTTCCACTAAAATCTGATAATCCATACCATCGATATTGGTATAAGTATGATGATGCCCAATCAAATAGCATACCCGCTCGCAGACGTCAGGAGCAAAACCTAACTTTGCCAGCAGTTCTGCCGCTGCCGGCGGTCCCTCCAGCTCCTGCGTTTTACCGCTGCATTTACCGACGCCGAACTTCGCCTCGCCATTTTTGATACCGATATCGTGAGTCAGCGCCGCAGCTTCTAAAATAAACTGCGTCCTTTCGTTCAGCTGCTCCTGACGTCCGAGCAGCTGCGCCAGGGCATGTACCTTAATAAAGTGCTGGATCCGCCGGGCATCGCCGCCCATATAAGCGATCATAGCTTCCAATAACTGCTGCAGCTGCATTATCTTGCCTCCAAATCACAACTTAAACTACCTGGAAAATATAAAATTTCAAATAATACGTCTCCGGGACATTCCATAAAATCGGATGGTCAGGCGACTGCTGGCGCGCCTCGATCTGCCGCAGCTGTACATTGGCGTCTGCAGCCGCATCATGCAGCATCTGCACAAACAGCTCTTCCTTCATAAAATGCGAGCAGGAACAAGTCGCCAGATAACCGCCGCGCGGCAGCAGCTTCATAGCCTTTAAATTGATCTCTTTATAGCCGCGGATGGCATTTTTGACCGTACTGCCCGACTTTGTAAACGCCGGCGGGTCTAAAATAATAAAATCATATTCCCGGGACTTATTATTGACCAGCTCTGACAGCAGATCAAAAACATTGGCCTTCAAGCCTTTAACAACTTTATCCAAGCCGTTTTTAGAGGCGTTGGCGTCCGTCATCTGCACTGCCTCGGCCGAAATATCTACAGCTGTTACAGAAGCAGCGCCTCCTGCTGCAGCATTAAGAGCAAAAGCGCCGGTATGTGTAAAACAGTCCAGTACATGCTTACCACGGGCGATCTTAGCAATCGCCTGACGATTATACTTCTGATCCAAGAAGAAGCCTGTTTTCTGACCGTTCTCCACATCTACATTATACCTGATCCCGTTTTCAACGATTTCCGTCAACGGCTCCCCTGGTTCTGCAGTCTCTGCAAACGCAAACCAGCCCTTGTTTTCCTCCATGCCTTCCAGCAGGCGGATCTTCACATCGTTGCGTTCATACAAGCCCCTGATTTCCTCACCCTGCTCACGTAAAATCTTGTACAACAGGTTAAAAATCAACTCTTTCCGCACTTCTATTCCCAGTGATAAAGTCTGTGCAACCAAAATATCATTGAACCGGTCTACTGTCAGACCTGGAAAATGATCGGCCTCACCAAAAATCAGGCGGCAGCATTTAAAATCTTCGCCCGGCATTACTGTCCGCCGATAGTCGATCGCATAACGCAAACGCCTTTCCCAAAAATCAGCGTCAAATTTATCGTTGGTATTGGTCGAAATCAGGCGCACCCTGATCTTGGAATGGTCGTTGACAAACCCGGTTCCCAGATATTTGCCCTTGTTTGTTACCACATCGACCAGATCGCCGTTTTGGTATTCGCCCTCGATCCTGGTGATTTCTTCAGCATAGACCCAGGGATGGCCGCTGCGGGCTGCTCTTTCGCCCTTCGGCGTAATATAAAACTTAGTATATTCTCTCATAATCTGCTCCGTTCTTTTTATTATGCTGATGCCTGCCCTTGAACAGGTACAGCTGCAGCTTTAATGACAGCAGCTCCTGCAGCTTAAAGACAGCAGGGAACTGGCTCACCCAAAACCAAACTGTCCGGCGTTACCTTGCAATCATAAGCCAGCACCTGTACCCCTGCCTGCTGCGCTCGCAGCAAAGCCTCGGCAAAAGCCGCATGAGTGCGGCGGTTAGGCGTAAAACAATTCACCCCGCGCATCTGGATCACAAAAATCGCCGCGGCAGCATAACCCTCCCCTACTGCCTGCGCTAACTCGTCCAAATGCTTGACTCCCCGCTCCGTCGGTGCATCGGGGAACATAGCCACACAATTTTCCTCCAGCGTTACGCCCTTAACTTCAATAAACAACTTCTGCTGCAGTGTTTCTACATAAAAATCAAAACGCGACGTACCATGCTTACATTCTGGTTTCAACAGTGTGAGCTCAGACACTAAACCGCCGGACTGCAGCCACTCACTCACCACTTTGTTCGGTGCCTGCGAATCCATATTGATCAGCAGCCCGCCTTTTTCTACTGCGATCAGCGAATACTTCGTCTTACGCTTCGGATCGTCGTGACACTCCACATACACTACAGCACGCGGCGTCAAAAGCTCGCGGCAGCGCCCGGTATTCTTCACGTGGCACACCTCGACCTGCCCGTCCAGCTCGACATGAGCGATAAACCGATTGGGCCGCGCAAGAAAGTATCCCTGTTTTATTTCCTTATATTGCATTTTCTGCCTCATTTTCTTTAAAAGATGTTTTTATTATACTACACCTGCGGCAAAGACAAAAGCACAGTTATTTTTAAGTTCAAGCCCATTTATTTCCCCGGCAATAAACAGGCGGTTATCTTAGCAGCAATATAAAATAACCTCTGCTGCCTTGAACATCACATTCAAAATCAGCAAAGGTTATTCCTTCAGCTATCTGCTAACAGTTTCTATAGAAGTCCAGCTGGTATATACCAGTTCTTAGCATCTATTGGCAAAAGATCACTCGCAAAGCAGATCACTCCGCCCTCTCCCAACTGCAAAGCCCGTTCCCCTTCTATTACCGGCTGCAGCATATCAAACTTTTTCGTCTCTTTCGCCGGATTAGAACTTTTGCGGATCGCCAGAGGATGCACCTTGCCATCCACGTTCAGTACAAGCTCTACCTCACGGCTGTTAAAGTCACGATAGTACCCCAGCGGCGGTACCTGTCCGCAGTTACTGAAGCTCTTATAAATCTCCATTACCGACCAGGTCTCTAAAAAGCTGGACGACATAGCGCCTGCTTCCAGTATCTCGGCATTGCTCCAGCGCAGCAAATAAGCCGCTAATCCCGTATCCGTAAAATACACCTTCGGCGCTTTGACAGCATATTTTAAATTTGGATGCATAAACGGCTCCAGTAAATAGACCAACCCTGCCGCCACCAGCACCTTCAGCCACTGCTTCGCTGTCGGTGCTGTGATCTCGGCTTCTTTGGCCAGCGCCGCATAATTGACCATGCTGCCTGTATAACTGGCTGCCGCACATAAAAAGCGGTAAAACTGCAGCTCGTCGTTGACCTGGGTCAGCGCCCTGACGTCACGCTGCAGAAAGGTCTGCACGTAAGAAGAATAATAGTTGTTCCAGTCCTGCTCAGAAGCATTGTTCAACGCCGGCATACTGCCGCGCCAGATCTGCTCGAACAAGTCCCGCATCGGCAGTATCTCTGTTTCCTGCGCCCGCTGCAGCAAAAACTTTTCTTCTGGCACAAAAGCGCCTGCCTCCAGTCCAGCCAGTTCCGCATGGCTGAACCCCAAAAGCTGCACGATACCGATCCTGCCAGACAGACTTTCTGTAACATTCTCCATCAAATCAAAAGCATGCGAACCTGTCAGCCAAAAATCGCCATTATTACCGTGTTCATCCACATACATTTTGATATACGGCAGCAGCTTCGGCGCCAGCTGGATCTCATCTATAAGCAGCGGTGGCTTATAACGCTGCAAGAACAGCCCCGGTTCCGTCATCGCCAGACTGCGCACATTGATATCGTCCATAGTCACATAAGTACGGTTGCCTTCCGCCAGTTTGCGCAGTAAAGTAGTCTTCCCAACCTGCCGTGGTCCCGTTACCAGCAGCACCTTGCAGCAGCCGCTCAGCTTTTCAATTGTCGTCTCCAAATGACGCTTGATATACATCGTATTTTACTTCCTTATTTTATAGTTAATATTTATAACACAGTAGTTCATTCTTGTTTTATTTTTCACTGAACTAAAAGATACACCTTTATTTTGTTAAATGAATTTGTTTGGCATTTAATAAATCGTCTACATTATCAACTTCCGTCCAATGGTAACTACAAACATCAAAATATCTCAACTTAAAATTACACATAAAAATCATTTGCACTAATGCGTTTTCATACCATTGATCATAGTAGCCTTTATTTACCATACTATTTATCTCATCTAACAAAAGTTTGGCAGAAATGCTATCTAATTTAGTTATTCCCGCATATTCTGCATAATATTCTTTTAAATCCTTACTCATTACCGTAACAACGTCACCATGGATCTGGACATTATAATCACCATAAGTTTTTATAGAACTATCCACTAAAACAAATGCACCTTCAGTTTTTCTGGTAACAATCTCTTCACAGAGCTTTTTGTCAAAAACAATATCTGCATTTAAAATAGTTACATCTCCATCCAAGTACTGGCGGGCAAACCATAATGAAGCAATGCTGTTAGTTACTTTATAAAAAGGATTATATATCAATTCCACATTTTTGAACTGTTGAACTTTTTCTTTTACTTTTTCTTCAAAAAAGCCTGTTACAATAACAATCTTACCCTCTGGATCATTATTGTTAATCATCGTTATAGTTCGTTCTATTATCGTCACCTTATCATCTAATTTATATAAACATTTAGGACTTTCATTAGTTAATGGATGTAATCTGGTACCCACACCAGCGGCCAAAATGATATAATTCATTCTTCATTCGCTCCTTACCACGCTATTAAACCGAATCTATAAAATTTATCTATTAGTGGAAACTCTATCTTTATACCAATATTAGCTAAGCTTTTAATAACATTCACTCCTGTAGCTTCCAATGGTATTCTTGCCATTCCCGGATTATTGCATTTATCTTTTGCACAACCGTTCTTGCAAAGTTTACACGAACCGCCAATAAATGATATTGCCAAACTATCGTTATGTTCATATAAATATTTCTCTAATTTTAGCAACATTCTATGGACATCATTGGTTGATTCACTACGTACTAAATCAAATTCTTCTTTGCTAAAAATCCGTTCGTATTTTAAAATAGCAAGATTTTGATATTCTGACAAAATCACTTCATAATCCAGTTCTGGAATTCTCGGAGGACAAGTCCACTTTGTATCATATTTAGAACAATAAAAACAATTTAATCGAACCCTTTTTTCAAAAATAAAATTTTCAGCTTCTATCGGCATTAACGTCAAGTATGGATTAATTTGTATTATTTTCTTTAATTCTTCTAACACAATACTACTCATAACAATATCCCCCATCAATTTCCAACACACTGCCGTTGATATACGCATTCTGAGAAACATCCCAGCATAATTTGGCAACCTCTTCTGGCAATGCAAATCGCTTTACTGCAATTTTGTTTTCTATACGTTTTCGCTGCTCCAATGGTTTATTTTTTTGCCACGGAGTATCAACAAATCCTGGAGCTATGACATTTACAGTAATCTCATATGGTGCCATATGTTTGACCAGCTGTTTACTAAGCATATGCAAACCTGCTTTCGACACAGCATACGGTATACTGATCGCATGGGGATAAATGCCCATGACCGCACCTATAAAAATCACTCTGCCCCCCCTTACAATACAACCAGTTAAATTCTGTACTATAAAAAATGGCATCGTTAAATTAACATTCATCACTTGATTCCATTCGTCTATTGTTAAATCATTAAAACTATTTCGGTTTGTGGCTCCGGCATTTAAAATCAAATAATTGATCTTTGGATAATTATTTTTAACAAAATCACACATTTTCTCTGTCTCTTCTATTTGAGAAAGATCCGCTTTAATAATTTCATATTTCTCTTTATAATTTATATCCAGCTCCTGTCTAAAAATCTCTGCACTTTCATCATCACTAGAATAAATAATTATTGTATAACAACCTTCCTGCAAATATCTATTTACTATTGCTTTGCCTATTCCTTTAGTTCCGCCAGTTATAATTGCTATTTTCATATTAATGTTTTAATCTCCAATATCCGTTCATTCAACATAATATTTTTAAAAATTGAGTTTTTCCACATAACTGCAAATTTCCTGCATTGGCTGGAATAAAAATGCAGCTTCCTTTAGTATATGTTAGCTTTTCACCGTCGCTCATAACTAACTGGCCTGCACCATCTATACACAACAACGCCTGAAAAGAATTGCTCCCCGTATATAATCCTGCCAATTTCTTTTTACCTTCCGTATTAAGCAGCACTCTTTCAACCTGGAAGTATTTACAGCGGCATAGAAATTCTGTCGCGCAGCCAGGAGTATAGCGCAGTACTCGCAGCGGCTGCCGCGGCGGCTGCTGCCCTTTTAGATCGGCAACTGACAACGCTTTTTCTATATGTAACTTACGCTTTTGCCCATGCTTATCTGTACGATCATAATCATATAACCTGTAAGTAAGATTAGAGCTTTCCTGCACTTCAGCGATCAGATTACCTGCGCCTATACCGTGCACTGTCCCTGCCGGGATATAAAATACGTCATCCTGCCGCACTTTTACTTTCTGCAAATATCTTTCTATACTTCCATCTTTTACGCTTTTCCTTACGGCAACGCTGTCCATATCCCTGTAAAAGCCATAAATAAGTTCAGCGTCTTTATCTGCTTCCAGCACATACCACATTTCTGTTTTGCCCAACTGTCCACGCTCATAAAGTTTGGCATATTCATCATCCGGATGCACCTGCACAGACAGTTTTTGCCTGGCGTCAATGAATTTCACCAATATGGGCAGTTCGCCTTTAGTTCTTGGATGAGTGCCAAGATATTCTGGATGTTTTTGCAAAACTTCCGTCAGCAGCATGCCCTTATGCTCACCTGTAGCTACGGTGCTCGGCCCCTCCGGATGCGTGGAGCATTCCCAGCTTTCAGCAATATTATCCAAATCAGCCTGTTTGCCGAAATACTCTTTCAGCGTCAACCCGCCCCAAAGCGCTTCTTTAAAGGCTGGCTGCAATAAAAACGGTTTAGGCGTGCTGACCGCTTTGCTATTCTTCCAATTCAAATTTTTGCTTATCATGGACGCTTATCTCCCTGCCCAGCTGTACTTCCATCACCTCAAGCTCGCTGTCTGCAATGATCGTATGTCTGCAGCCGGCCTGCATGGTTATCACGTCACCTGCCGTTACCTGCTGCTCCATTCCGTCAACTATCGTGCGCCCGCTACCGGAGATGATCGTCCAAACTTCGTCCCGGCGTTCGTGACTGTGGTAATTCATTTTGTTGCCCGCTTTTAGGGTCACTTTGATTGTCAGGCTGTTCTCGCCTACGTCTAAAACGCGAAAGCTGCCCCATGACTTTTCGGCAAACATCACCTGCTGCCTTATTTCGTCTACAAATGGCTTGATATAACTGGACTCTTCTTTATCGGCTACCAGAATGCCTTCCGGACTGGCCGAAACTACCATATCTTTCAGTCCCATACAAAGTACTGGTACGTCAAGTTCGTTTACAACATGCAGATTCTGGCATTGGTCGTTCATGATCGCCTGCCCGATAGCCTGTTCTTCCATCGCTTCTGTCAACGTGTTCCAGGTACCAAGGTCTTTCCAGGCTCCGTCAAAGCGTTTGACTTTGATATTCTGTTCCTGCTCTACTACCGCATAGTCAAAGCTTATTTTCGGCAAGGTACTGTATTTGGCATATAAGTCGTAATAATCGGTAAAGTCCAGCAGGGCGTGAGCTTTCTCCAAAACATATTTCAGTTTGCAGGCAAAAACACCGCCGTTCCATAATGCTCCCTGGCTGATATACTCTGCTGCCGTCCGCGCGTCAGGTTTTTCCTTAAAGTTTTTTACCTTGCTGACTGCTGCATCTATTTCAGGAATGATATAGCCGTATTTTTCGCTGGGATAAGTAGGCGTGATGCCAAGTAAAACAAGACCTTCGTTTTCTTCTGCCAGCTTGATTAATTCCTGCAAAGCCGCAAAATATTCGTCTTCAACGTAAGGATCGACCGGACAGATAATAACGGCATCTTCGGCGCTGATCTTTAAAACATCATGCAGATAGCAGATCGCCAAAGCTATCGCCGGAAAAGTATCTCTGCGGCACGGTTCAACGGAAATACTGACATTGTCGCCCAACTGGTTACAAATGGCTGACACCTGCGTTTTGGCAGTAGCAATAGTTACAGCCGCAGCAGCGTCAACTTTACGTATCTGCCGATAGACCCGCTGCAGCATGGATTCGTAATTTCCGTCTGCATCCTTAAATATTTTTATAAATTGTTTGGAACGTATATCATTGGAAAGCGGCCACAGCCTTTTGCCGCTGCCGCCGGAAAGTAGAACGATATTCATTCTTTATACCCCTGCTTATGTATAATATGATTCTTCTATAACTATTTTTTGTAGTTCTAGATAATTCTTTGATTCTTACAGTTGCTTTAGCCTGTTTAACGTTCAGCACGCATTGGATTACACAGAAAATCATCGTATGCCAAACGAATGCCTTCTCTTAATTCTGTTTTATACTGCCAGCCTAAAGCGGCGCTTTTAGATACATCCAGCAGCTTGCGCGGAGTTCCATTGGGCTTACTGCTATCCCAGTGTATCGCACCATTATAGCCAATGATCTCGGCTATCAGCTCAGCCAAGTCCTTAATAGTGATCTCCTTGCCTGTACCGGCATTAACAGTTTCGTTTCCGCTATAGTTATCCATCAAGAAAACACATAAATTAGCCAGATCATCTACATATAAAAATTCACGCAGCGGGCTGCCGTCGCCCCAGCAGGTAACCGAAGGCGAATTTTGCATTTTAGCTTCATGAAAACGACGAATAAGTGCCGGCAGCACATGGCTGTGTGTCGGATGATAATTATCATTAGGCCCATATAAGTTGGTAGGCATAACGCTGATATAATCCGTGCCATATTGGCGATTCAAAAATTCGCAATACTTTAAGCCGCTGATCTTGGCAAGAGCGTAGGCCTCGTTGGTCTTTTCCAACTCGCCTGTCAAAAGGCAGCTTTCCGTCATCGGCTGCGGCGCCAGGCGCGGATAAATACAGGAAGAACCTAAAAATTCCAGCTTTTTACAGCCGTTTTTCCAGGCGCTGTGGATGACGTTCATTTCTAAAATCATATTATCGTACATAAAGTCAGCCAAAGCTTCACTGTTAGCAGCAATACCGCCAACTTTAGCCGCTGCTAAAAACACATACTCCGGCTTTTCACTTGCAAAGAAGTTTTCTACTTCTGTTTGGCGACACAAATCAAGTTCACTGTGGGTTCTGGTGATGATATTTGTATACTCCTGCCGCAGTAGCTCACGCACAATAGCACTGCCTACCATGCCGCGATGCCCGGCTACATATATTCTGGCATTTTTATCCATTTTCTTGATAGCCCCTATCTAACTTGTTTTATTGCTGCTTCACGCTTCGCCAACTCAAAATCATGCTTGACCATGATCCTGATCAGTTCTTCATAAGAAGTTTTTTGCGGATTCCAGCCTAAAACCGTTTTTGCTTTTGTCGGGTCACCCCAAAGATTATCTACATCAGTCGGCCTAAACCATTGCTCATTGACGCAAACCAGCATTTTCCCTGTTGCTATGTCGTAACCTTTTTCATTAACACCTTCGCCTTCCCAACGAATATCAATTCCGACTTCTTTAAAGGCTTTTTCCGTAAAGTCACGCACCGTATGCTGCTCACCGGTGGCGATAACGAAATCCTCAGGAACATCGTGCTGGAGCATCAGCCACATACATTCCACATAATCTTTGGCATAACCCCAGTCCCGCAAGGAATTCAGATTCCCCAATTCAAGATGATCCTGCAACCCGCAGGCGATACGACTGACGGCCAGGGTTATCTTGCGTGTTACAAAGTTCTCGCCGCGGCGTTCTGATTCGTGATTAAAAAGGATACCATTGACCACAAACATCCCATACGCTTCACGATATTCTTTAGTGATCCAAAAACCATACTGTTTCGCTACTGCATAAGGGCTATATGGATGGAACGGCGTCGTTTCGCGCTGCGGTACTTCTTCTACTTTTCCGTATAACTCGCTGGTAGAGGCCTGATAAATACGGCAGGTTTCAGTCATTCCTAAAATACGTACCGCTTCCAAAATACGCAGAACACCTAAAGCATCCACATCACCGGAATATTCCGGCACATCAAAAGATACCTGCACATGGCTTTGTGCTGCCAAATTATATATTTCATCCGGCTTCACCAAATTGATGATTCTGATAAGACTGGAAGAATCCGTAAGATCGCCATCATGGAGCGTTATCTGTTTTTCAGCCAGCAAATGATTTATACGGGAAGTGTTGCTGATTGAAGCACGCCTCACAATACCGTGTACTGCATACCCTTCTTCCAACAAAAACTCTGCTAAATACGACCCATCCTGTCCTGTAATACCAGTTATAAGTGCTGTTTTCACGCTAATACACTCCTACTTCTGTTTTATTTGCAGCTCTTTTATCTTGCGTTTACATATCGTCAATAATGCGTCTACAGTTACTTGATTTATACAATGAGCATAATTCTTTTCACATCCGCTTATACAACCTTCTAATCCTTTTTGTGGCTGTATTACTGTAATATCTGCCAACCAAGGGCCAAATCGTTCCGGTGCGTTGCCATGGTCAACAGCACCTGTTTTAGGATGACACGATATTACTACACCAGGTAAATCACAAGCCGCCGCCAAATGCATTGGCCCTGTATCTAATCCTATAAAAAAATCACTTTTTTGCAATAAAACAACTGTCTGTCGCAAAGTCGTTTTACCAATACAATCAATAACGCTACCTTTCAATATATCTGAAACTATTTCATTTTTTATTTTTCTAGTATTTTTTTCATCACCTAAGAATAAAAACTTTATATTATGGTTAAAGTCTGATAAACATTCAAATAATCTTTGAAAACTTTTACCAGACCACTCTCTGTTATGGTTTCCAGCGCTAACTATAACACTTATCAAAAAGTTATTTTCACTAAGCAACAAATTTTCTGCTATTTTTCTATCGACATTATTGCACCATAATTCCAGCTTATCAGATCGAATATCTCCATTAAGCAATTTTATCCAATCTAAATTTCTTAAAACTTCGTGCTTAATATCAGTAGTATAAAATACCTTTGTAAAAAACCCGTCATAGCCACGATTTAATACTTGTTTATTATTATTTACAGTTTCTGAATAAGCTAATCTTTGCATGCCACCCGAAAAAAAAGCTAAAAAAGAAGCTTCATAACAATCAACATCCCATCTTGGTACAAGCACTAAACCATACTTCTCTTTTTTCAAAAACCTTTTAGCATATTGAAATGCTTTAAATATATTGATAACAAAACCAAATTTACATTGATAACGTTCAAATGTCATAACTCTATCTACGTAAGGACATAGCTCAACTAAATTATAGACCTGTGGTTTTACGATCAATGTTATCTTAGCATCTGGATAGTTCAGCCTCATTTCACGTAATAAAGGAGTTGTTAAAACAACATCACCTATCTCATCAAGACGAATTAACAATATCTTTTTATTACAATTAGTTAAGGATTTATTTTTGTATAACAATAATTGACCAAACCAGCGCACATATTTAATAATTAAAAATTTTAAATTTTTTTTGATCTTATTCATTTAAATCAATATCCTTGCCAAGCAACTTTTACTATTTCATAAAAGTGTATTATATTGGTACATTATATATCTAATACAAATTTAACTTTTGCTACTCGATTTATATATTCAGCTATTTTATTAATATTAATATTATTTTTATATCCATATATAAGTACCTATTAATCACAACCAAAACGCAACAATATTATGCCATCGTTCCTCTTTCGGAATTCGATAATCACCATACCAAGACGTTAATAGCTTTTCATAGTTTCCAGGAACCCGTATAGTTATAGAATTAAATTTTTTATATTTTATTTCATAAAATTCTTTTTTATCTATGCTCATTTGTCCTATTGGCCAAGTTGCTAAAATGGATCCACATTCTTTAGAATAAGGATATCTATGAGAAAAATAAGCAGCAGATTTTAATATCATTTTTTTGAAATATCTAAATCCAAACAACTTTGCAATTAGAATAATCGGCAGCAATGTCATTTTCAATAAAAACCTTGTGACAGAAATACTTCTCATTTTAACCATTGCTAACCTCATACCCTTATTATGCAACTTAATCCAAATAAACCATAACTGCTTAACCCACTTACTATCGGGAAACAAGTCTAACGGATGAATATCAATATAAACACCAATGCCAGTAAAATCTCCAGAAGTTATTATGGTTCTGTTATCATATGCTCTAACGATGGTAGCAACATCAATATCTTCCCCTGATATATTATCTATCGGATTATATATCTTAACATATTCATTAATTCCATTTTTTTTTGTTAATTCGATAAATCTCTCGTAATCTTTTCTTGGCATACATATATCAATATCATCATCCCAAGGGATTATATCACCATCTCTTACAGCACCTAATAAGGTACCATACATTGCAAAATATTCTAATTTGTTTTGACTACAAAAAACCACAAATTCTCTAAGCACATTTATTTCTATATTTTGCAATTCCTTTATAGAAGATATTAATCGCAATTTATTCTTCCCTCCAAATCAAAGTAATATTTATAGAAATATTACTTTTCAGTGTTTTTGTGCCTTGTTTTCCTCTTCTATATAATTTCTTACATTTTCCACTGCTTTTTCATACACAGTCCTCTCAATTAATTCTTTGTAAATATTATTTTTAAAAAGATTTTCATAACCAATTTTCTGTAATAATCCATCATAAGAATTAATTATTAAATCGTCTTTACATACACTAACAGAATTACATTTACCATATGTATGATGAATGTAATAAAATCTATAAACATCTTCTTTGTCATAATTTAATTTTAGTTGCTTTAAATTTAAAAGCATATTTTCGTATTCAGCTATAGTTTTGGGATGATGATTAAAATTAAAAGCAATATGTGGATTTTTGCCAGCATTAATAACCTGAACATCTAACAGTGGATATTCACAACCAACAGTTCCATAAACTGTTAAAACAAAATTTATTCCTTCACGCGCTAACTGTAAATGCGATATTTCAGGTTCTATAAACTTAAATTTAGGATACTTTTTCAAAATTAAGTTTATAGTCTCTAATGTCCCTGGCCTATAATCCGGATGAACCTTTAAGTACCAATCATAGTCCGTTCTTTCTGATATTTGTCCCAAAAAATTCAGCCATTCATAAAAATCAGGAAACATCATATCCCCATAACAATGTGGATTGTCAAAAAAACAATGTGTGCAAATAAGTACTTTTATTTTGCTGTTTTTTTCTAAAATAGTTCTATTCAAATCTGGAGCAGCAAATGAAGACTTTTTAGAATATGACATATCAACTCCAACTTCTCCATTAAATCTTCTTTTCAATTGCTGTTCAGACCATTTTAGACCGCTTTCTTGTTCTACACTGCTTAACGAGTTCCACATTAAATAGTATTGACTGAATTTTTCGGAATCAATATGATCTGTATTTTCTAATCTAATTACATTCAATCCTATAATTATATAAACGGGAATTTTGTGTTTTCTCGCCATTTTAGCAATAACATTAGATTTTATATAGCAAGGATGACTTACAATAACCGCAGCAACTTTATGCTCTTGAAAGTACTTATCCCAAAAACATGCTTTACGTAAGCCCATTAAAAATATTTTCAAAAAATAATTGTCGTTAAAATCAATTGTAGGTTTACCACTATTAATAAGATATGTTGTATAGACATCTTCACCCAAATTTATATCTAAATATTTAAAATTCAACAGCTTATTTTTGCTCTTTATATTTTTTATAATATTACTTTCTGATTTCCAAAAACTTTGATTTATATTTTTATAATCATCATCCAAATGACCTAAAGAATTGAAAGACTGATATATCTTTTCTAATGTATAAGATCTTAATTTTCCTGTGCTTCCAAAAGAATAAATCTTTGCGTTATACTTATCAGCCAATACATTTACAACAAAGCTACTCGCAAAAATAAAAGGTTGCATGATATTTTGTTCAATTAAGATTTCACTATTTCTATCACCTTTTTGTTTACTTCCCCAATTTCTTTTATTAAATTCGATAAATTGTTTTTGATAATCATCCAATATCAAGCGTTCTCTTATTTTTCTTAAAATTTCAATATATTTTTTCATTATTATCTAACTTCTTTCTTATCTAAATCATATCCCATGTTAATGCCGTCCCTCTTTTAACATCCTGTTTCACTTTTTTCCCCAACAAAATGTCATAATACTTTGGCGCTAAACCTAATCCCGGCCTTATACTGCGCATATTGCATTCAGTAATGATATCACCAGCCTGCATATCCTCTACTATATATAAGCTTCTTCTGAACTGAAGTGATTTCTGTTCCTGCTTGCTGATACCATACTTGATCTTGCCAAGTGCGGCATAAGCAGCTTTAGCTTCAAGCACTAACTGTTTCATTTCCTGCGGTTCCAGCGAAAAGGCTGCGTCTACGCCACCCTCTGCCCGTGAGATTGTAAAATGTTTTTCAATTACAGATGCGCCTAAGGCAATGCTGGCAATGGCAGCACCAATACCTAAAGTATGATCCGATACACCAACTTTACAATCAAATAGCTCCCGCATATGCGGTATAGTCAGCAAATTGCTCCCGTCAGGAGTTGCAGGATAATTGCTTGTACATTTCAGTAATGTCAAATCATTACAACCATTTGCTCTTGCAGTAGTTACCAGCTCACTAAGTTCCGATAAACTCGCCATACCAGTAGATGCTATAATCGGTTTTCCTGTTTGTGCTACTCTTTTTATCAACGGTAAATCTACGTTTTCAAAGGAGGCAATTTTATAGAAAGGAATATCAAACTCTTCTAAAAAATCGACCGCAGAAAAATCAAATGGCGTACTGAAACCTATGATTCCTTTTTCTTTACATCTTTGAAATATGGCTTTATGCCATTCCCAAGGGGTATATGCTTTTTGATAAAGTGAATATAAGGATTCGCCTTGCCATAAATTATTTTTATCTTCTATAAAAAATTCACCGTCATTTTTATCAATAGTCATGGTATCGGCTGTATAGGTTTGAATTTTTAAGGCATCTGCACCAGCCTCAGCTGCCAAATCAACTATTTCCAATGCCAGTTCCAGTGACTGATTATGATTGCCCGACATTTCTGCAATAATAAAAGGCTGCCTCATGTTAAACTGGTTCATTTCTTTAAATATCCTCTCTTTAAAACAAATCTTCATTTGATCATTTACCATACATTCTAAAGAATTTTAATATATGTTCTAAAAATATCTCTATTTGTATTTTGAAGAATATAACCAAGTCTCTCAAAAGCTACCTGCGAAGAAATATTATTTTCTTTTACTAAAGCTTTTAACATATACTTGTTTTTAAACCGCTCATATAGCTCGGTTTCTGCTAAATGTAAAATTTGCTTTCCATAACCCAACCCTCTATATTTTTCTGCAATACTATAATTGATGATCGCAGTATTATCCAACTCTAAATCTATTCGTATTTGACCAACTTCCTGTTCTTTACACATCATAATAAAAAACAGTACCGAAGAATTTACTAAAGTAGCATTAAACCATTTCACATGCTCTTCCCATTCAACAGGCTCCATAGAAAAAGAATTTTTACGAACAAGCTCATTGTTCCGCCAATCAAATAACAGCTTCATATCCGTTTCTTTAACTCTCCGTAAATATATCTTTTCTTCCATAGCAAGCTCCTTCGATCAAACAATTTTGTGCAAGCCTTAATAGTTCTCCACCTTCCAGCTTATAAATCTCTTTACTTAAAAGAGTAGTTGTAACCTTACTCTTATCACCCAAAAATACAAGAATCCCTTTACTGGCACAATTGACAGTTAATTCTACCTGGTTTTCAGCAATCGCTATAACCAATGCCGGCAAACCTAAAAAACAGCGTTCCCAAGTCACTGTACCACCTGCTCCAATTGCCAAGTCAGCTTGATTCATAAATTCTGCCATATTATCTATTTGGCAAAAATAATACATATTATTTTTTTTGCAAAAATTTTCTATAGCTTCTTTGTTCGGATTACTTTGTCCTACAATGACATTGACCCTAATATCCTGACGTTGAAGTAAAACTATAGCTTCCAGTGCCTTTATCGTTTCATTACTTGGATCGCTGCCGCCAAAAAAAACTAAAATATTCTTTATTTTTCCATCGCGAAGGCGCATTTTTTCTCTTGCTTTATAAAACTCTTCACGTAAAATAGCATACCGCGCCCCTAAAAGCAGCTTACAATTTTGCGGTACCAAGCCTTCATATCGCTTATCTTTATTAAGATATTCATTTTGATCTAATAAAATATCACAATCATGCTTCCTGTTTGCTAAATCATCAATAACCATGATTTTTTTTACGTGAGGGCGCAATATACTTTCCCATTTTATATCTATTGCATAGCTGTCGATAACCAATACATCCAGTGTTCCTATGGCTTTCATACTTGCAATAGTTTCTGCTGCATCCTGCTCCTGTGTAACTGTAAGCCATTTTGCATAACCAGCTAATGCTTTACCGGGTTCAACTTGTGGCAATTTAAAGATTGGGAAATTCTTTTGCTTTACTAAATCTATTAAATTGCCCCTCAAATCCCGCATGATAAAATACACATCAGCGCCATTCTCTTTTTTCAATCGTTCAGCCATGGTAAGACAACGCATTAAATGCCCGCTGCCAATCTGCAGCGATGAATCTACGCGAAAAACAACTTTCATAATGTTACCCATAACATTATCCTAAAACAATTTTCAGAGGTGTCCCCTCCATAAAAGTATCTGGATGTCCAGATTTTAACGCTTTCTTATAAACTTTCATCGCATCTTCAAAAACATTTAAGGTAAAATCAATATCCTCATCAGTATGTGTATAACAGGGAAAAATACTCCATCCTAACAAAACGCCTCGTTTCACACATTCCTGCATAAAAATAGAATTATACAACCAATCTCTTTGTCCCGTATAATCTTTATAATCAAATGCCATTCTGCAATGATAACCTTTTAACGCAATTGGAACATCCAAATCCTTTGCCAACTTATTACTATTTTCTTGAATTTTTTTCCCGAGATCCCAAATCCTGGCTGTTACATCTTTTTCTTTCAATTCCTTTATTACGGCAATACCAGCAGCTAAAGAAAGGGTTTCTCCGCCAAATGTAGTTGAAATAAAAATATTCTTGTCTACTACATCCATAATTTCACGTTTGCCTGCGATAATAGAAAGTGGCATTCCATTGGCAGCAGCTTTACCAAATGTTGCCAGATCAGGAGTTACGCCAAAATATTTTTCTGCACCGCCAATACTAAATCTGAAACCATCTACTACTTCGTCAAAAATAAGCAGCGCTCCGTTACTCTCACAAATATTTTTCAGTTTATTAAGAAAATCATTTTCAGGCTCATCCAAAATAACCGGTTCTGTAATTACAGCTGCTATCTCGCCTTTATACTCTTCAAAAAGCTTTTCTAAGGCAGCAAAATCGTTATATTCGAATTTATGCACATAATTACGCACTTCTTCAATAATTCCACCTTGACGAACGCTTTCAGCGGAAGTAGTCCATTCATGCCACCCATGATATTCTCCACGAATAACATGTTTTTTCCCTGTAAAGGCTCTTGCTATTCGTATCGCCCCTTCTGTCGCAGAGGAACCAGTTTTTAAAAATCTTACTTTTTCAGCACAAGGTATGTTCTCGATACATAACTTTGCGTATTCTACTTCTATAGGTGCAACCAGAGAATACCCCATGCCTTTGCGCATTTGTTTTAATACCGCATCATCAACGGCATCATAACAATACCCCAATAAAATTGGCCCTAATCCCATGTCATAATCTATATATTCATTTCCGTCAGGATCCCAAACATGGGCATTTTTCCCCTTTTCGATATAAATTGGCGAAACTCCCTTGATATGAGTTTCTGGTCCCTTGCTATATAATTGGCATCCCGATAAAATCGTATTGCAGGCCTCGTCCCACACTTCTTCTGATTTTTTTAAACTACGATTTAAAATTTTTGGCATTTAAATCTCCCTCTTTCTAAAATCTTTATCTTCTTTCAGCGATTTTAACATTCCCTCATTTCTCACAAAACAAGAGTTGATTTTATTAAGATCCTGATTTTTATCAAAAAATTCCAATATATCTTTTAACACAAATTTATCTTTAGATAGCAACAAATTTTCATATACTTTTTTTATTACTTCAAAATCTTCTTTTTCATCAACTGTCCAGCGCAAATAAGACAAATCTCTATCATTTTTTAAACAACCAACTTTAAACTTGTTTCTATGATTATAAATATAAGGCGTCACATGTTCTTTTTCAGACGGTAAAACAGCACTTCTATAAGTAGTTAACAGCGAATTAAAACGGATTACTTCTACATCTAATCCATCCGGGTAGGTAGGCTCAAGAGTATTACTCGTATAATCATTATCCGACTGCAAATGCAAATCTATAGTCTGATCAATAATCTCCCAATCAATTAAAGGACAATCTCCTGTCAATCGAACTATATGGTCAGCTTGATACAAATGAGCACATTTGTAAAAACGTTCTAAAACATTATCTAAATTTCCCCGATATGTTTCTATACCATACTTACTGCATACTTCTGCTAACTCATCATCACTGGCGGTATTGCTGGTAGCTAAAATAACTTTATCTATTAATTTACTATTTTTTATTCGCTCAATTTGATGAACTATCATTGGCTTATCTAATATGTTTTTTAATACCTTGCCCGGCAATCTGCTTGATGATACTCGGGCTTGCACTATCGCTAAAATCATAAACTCATTCCTTTTGTGCCGTGATTACTAAATTTTAACTTTTAATCTCAAAAATCGTTTCTGTAAGCAAATTTATAAATTTATCTGTGGCAAACCCTTCTTTAAAGTAAGCTATATTTAGCTCTTTCTCAGTAGGAACATAATAATCGCCTTTATAAAATCTATGCCCAAGATAATACCACTTGATATCAGTATTGGCTTTCAAATATTTTATGACACTATCCTGCAAAAAATGGCTGATAGGTTTGTCAAACATCGTCCTGTCAAAAACGCCAACTCCGTAATAGCATTCATCCCTTGATAAGCTAAACAAACTCCAGCCAATTATTCTATCAACATCTTCAATAACTGCAATAAATGCGGTTCCATTATTTATAGCAGCATATTGTAAATTCCAGCTTTCATCAGAACGAGTTTTTCTACCCGCAACTATAAAATGCATATCTTTTAATTTCTCGAATAATGCTGTATCGACTTCTAGGCAAAATTTTATTTTCCAGTTTCTAAAGCCATAATTTATCAGTGATTTATAACTTTTGCGTATATTTTTGTGAATCTCGTCATAAGTTTTATTTAAATCCACATACAATTCTTCACGCGCAAAGCATCTCCCCCCCAGCAACATTTGTTTTTCAAACCATGCCCTATTGTACATAGCTGGGTTAAAATCGTGCTCGCAAAGAACTTTATTATCATATTCGAAATTGTTCTTATATAAATAATCAAAAATTGCATAAATGCAACCTAAACAACTATCATTTATAGCTTTACGTGTTTTTTTATTATCCAGAAAAAGTGGTGCCAGCAGCTTACCATTATTTGTGCAAATATGATACACTTCTTTTTTTAAAAGTGACAAAGGCCAACAACCAACAACATCATTGTTTACGATAAAAATCATTGATAAGTTCAGAATATAATCAGTAAATCCCTCCATGTAACAAAACTGATAGTGTAAATCTGCCCATGTATACTTGACTGGTACATATTCAATTTTATCCAATAATTTTTCCCACAGTATTTGATCGTTTTCAACTCCATAATCAATGAATCTTATCTCAATACCATGTTTCCCAAAATTCTTTCTCAAAATATCGTACAGCAAATCAGCCTCTATCTTTTTTTTCATTTTTTCACCCACCTACTTGGATTGATAATTTCCTCATCCAAATCTTTAAACGCACCATACAAAGAATCATAACAATCCTGAAAGGCTGCTTTTTTATTCAATAAAACAATATTTTCTTTTAGCTGCTTGATCGTGTCAACTCCAAAAACAACATAATCAATACTACTGTGATAATAACAGAATAAAAAAGCTGCTTCTTTTCTGGTAAAGCCAAAGCTTTTACATATCTTTCCAAACTTTTCGACATACGCAACGGCTTTAGGCATTTTTACTTTGATTTGTTCTATTTCCATAGTAAGAAGACCCTGTAAAAAAGCGCTCCGGGCAAAAATTTTTACATTACGCTCCTTGGCTTGTTCAAAAAAGCCACTATAGTCTAATCTCTGATCAAAAACATTATATGGCATTTGTATAAAGTTAAAATCAATGTTCTTAACCGCATATAATGCTTCTTCAGGTGTATACGTAGAAACTCCTATGTTTTCAACTAACCCACTTTTTTTACACTCATGCAATCCTGACAAAACATCATCACTATACATATCCGCTGCACTATGAAGTAAGTAGCCATATAAAGCTTTTTTCCCCAGCCGTTTTAAAGTATTTTGACATTCCTGTACTATAGAATCCTGTGAAAGAGCGTCATCTTTTAGCATTGGTCTAAGTTTTGAAATTATTTTTACATTATCATTAAATCCTTTATATGAACCTATTATTTGTTCTGCATTACCATAAACACTGGCTGTGTCGAAGCAACCTATTCCCATGGATATTGCATAATCTAAAATATCAAAACACTCATCAACATCAGGTTTCCTATCTAATACATTATTTATTCCATATTGCAGTCCGAACTGAACCGTTCCCAAACAAAGTTTTTCGTTCATTGCAAAACCTCAACTAAGTTTTTAACAATATAATCCTGCTGTTCATCAGTCAGCGAATAATACAAAGGCAATGTAAATGCTTCTTCATAGTATTTTTCACTGTTAGGAAAGTCACCATCTTCAAATCTCATGTTTTTATAATATGGCTGCGTATGTACCGGAATATAATGCAGGTTTAAGCATATACCTCTATCTTTCATTTCGGCAAAGATTTGTTGCTTTGTTTTGCTTATTTTAGAAAAATCAACACGAACAACATACAGATGCCATGATGAATCAGTATCTTCATTTTGATCTGGTAGCTGGATATTATTTATATTTTTTAATAGTTCATCGTACCGTTTAGCCAAATAACGCCTTCTGCTGACAAATTCATCTACTTTCTGCATCTGGCTGTATCCTAAGGCAGCCTGCATATCTGTCATACGATAATTAAATCCCAACTCAATCTGTTGGTAATACCATGGCCCATCAACAGGCCTTGTCATCAGCTTTGTATCACGCGTGATACCATGGCTGCGATACAGTAATAATTTTTCATGTAATTCTTTATCATTAGTCAAAACCATACCACCTTCACCGGTCGTTACTATTTTTACAGGGTGAAAACTGAACACTGTCAGATCAGAATATTTACAGCAACCGATCTTAGTGGATTTATAATCAGCGCCAATAGCGTGAGAAGCGTCTTCAATCACTTTAAAACCATATTCTTGTGACAGCTTATAAATTTTATCCATATCACAAGATTGGCCTGCTAAATGTACCGGTATCACTACTTTTGGTTTTACTGCTATCTTTTGTAATTTTTTCTCTAATTCATCCACGCTCATGTTATATGTAGATGGATCTATATCTACAAAATCAACATCAGCACCACAATATCTGCCACAATTGGCTGACGCTGTAAATGTTATCGGAGATGTCCAAAGCACATCACCTTTTCCCAGCCCTGCCGCAAGGCAGGCGATATGCAATGCCGATGTAGCATTGGTAACAGCGACTGCATATTTTGCTCCACAATACTCTGCTACACATTTTTCAAATTTTTCAATAGCCGGCCCCTGCGTCAAAAAATCAGATTTCAATACTTCCACTACTGCATCTATATCGCTTTGATCGATGCTTTGTTTTCCGTAAAAAATCATTATTTATTCATCTCCTTCAATTCTTCTATTGTTAAGAAATGAGGATTGTTGCCAGAGCTGTAATCAAACCCGTCTGACACATAGTGGCCTTTTTCTCCTAAAGCATTTGTCGTATAATCAACAGCTGTAGTAAATGTAATACTTGGTTTGATAACAAAATGATCGTTAAATTCGATAGTGTCGTAATACAGATCAGAAGGACACATGACTTCGTGCAGTTTTTCACCAGGACGGATACCGATGACTTTTATCGGCAAATCAGGAGCAATAGATTTCGCCAGATCAACTACACGCATGGAGGGGATTTTAGGTACAAATATTTCTCCGCCCTGCATCCTCTCAAAGTTCTTAAGTACAAACTCTATACCATCTTCTAGTTTAAGCCAGTATCTAGTCATACGCTCGTCCGTTACTGGCAGGAATTCCGCCCCTTCTTCAACCAGTTTTTTGAAAAATGGAACCACGGAACCACGAGAACCTACAACATTGCCATATCTTACCACAGCAAATCTTGTTTCTCTGTCACCAACTAAATTGTTAGCTGCAACAAACAGCTTATCTGACGCCAGTTTAGTCGCTCCATACAGATTTATCGGGTTGGCTGCTTTATCAGTAGAAAGTGCGATAACTTTTTTTACATGGCAATAAATAGCGGCGTTGATAACATTCTGTGCCCCTTGTACATTAGTTTTGATACATTCCATTGGATTATATTCTGCTGCCGGCACCTGCTTCAAGGCAGCTGCATGCACTACATAGTCCACTCCGTTCATCGCCTGTTTTAGCCGCTGTTCATCACGCACATCACCAATAAAATATCGCATGCATGGAGCATTAAATACTTGCTGCATTTCAAATTGTTTAAGCTCGTCACGAGAATAAACAATGATCTTCTTCGGCTGGTATTTTTCCAAGATAATCTTGATAAATTTTTTGCCAAAGGAACCTGTACCACCGGTAATTAAAATCGTCTTATTATTGAACATTGCTTTCATCCCTTATCTTAATTTATTATTTCTGCTGTACCATTTTCAAACTTAACTTTAAAATCGCATTGCGCTAATGTGGTTAATCTATGAGCAACAGCTATGATAGTTATTTGCCCTTTAAGTTTTAAAATGGTGTCAGTAATACTTTTTTCGGTATCATTGTCCAGAGCTGACGTTGCTTCATCCAGTACAAGAACCTGCGGCTGGTAATACAACGCCCTTGCAATGCCTATCCGCTGTCGCTGCCCACCGCTGAGCTTTACGCCCCGTTCGCCTACGGTCGTATTAAGTCCAGCCGGCAGTTCCTGCACAAAATCGTACAGTTCCGCCATATGTAATACTTTAGTTATCAAAGCATCGTCTATCTCTTCTTCTTCTATCCCCATGGCAATATTTTCACGTATAGTACCGTCTATTAAATAGATGCTTTGAGGGACATAGGCTAAATTAGCCTGCCATGCACATATATCGTCGTAAATATTCTTGCCATCAACACTTATTTTCCCTTTACCTGGCGGTAGCAGTCCCAACAAAATATCAACAAAGGTTGTTTTGCCTGCACCGGATGGGCCAACTATACCTACAAACTTCCCTTTAGGAATACTGAAGTTTATATTATTTAAAACCTGTTTTTCTATTTCCGGATAAGCAAAACTTAATTCTTCCACAGAAATCGTATTTTCGAAATCCATTCTTGCTTGCTGTTTTTGCAAACAGTTTTTTGTCTTCTGACCTCTCTTATTTTTGATGATCAGCAAATCTTCATATAATTCATTGAAAAAGGGCATCTGAAACCTGATACTGTTAGACAAATTAACGATCCTGTTGGCACTTGGCATCAGGCGAAAGGCGGCCAATGCCAGTACGCCCAGTAGTGGAACGATTTCCGTTGGCTGATTGCCTAATAACAGCTTTGTTATTATTAGCAGCAACAGCCCACAGACAATGATCGTCTCTATAAGCATCCTAGGCAACTGGTTCAAAAACAAAAACTTGCCATTAGCTTTACCATATTCGAAATATGCTTTTTGAAAAGCATTAAGAAAAAATTTCTCTTTACACGATACTTTCGTTTCCTTTACGGCACCCAATCCCTGGTTGATATATTTTATATACAGAGCCGAATACTCATTTTGTATTTTTCCCTGTTCGGTAATTTTTTTACGAAAACCATTAATGATAAAGTATAAAATACTACCGATAAAGCCTGCCACAATAACAGCGGTAAAGGCATCTATCATAACCAGCATCAGCCAAATAGTTATAGCCGTTATTATTTCAGTCAATAAAGTAAACGCAGATACCATGATAAGAGAAAAAACAACTACACCACCGGCATTGATGTTTCTTAATAGAGTAGCTGTATTATGATTCAAATGATAAAGATATGGTTTTTGCAAATATTCTGCTAATAATTTTTCTGAATAATCAATTTGATTTTTAATAGCAAAATCTATTTGCAGTTTATTTTGCCATGCCAAATAAATATTTTTTATAATATACAACGCCAAAAGTAAAAAAGTAGACGCTATAATAAAATTGATATGCGTCGTTACACCGAAAATTGCAGCATACCGGGCAACATTAGGATAGGCTATAAAGAAATCAGGCTTGCCCATTATAGAAATCAGAGGTAAAATTGCTCCTATTCCGATTGCTTCTAAAATAGCACCGATAATCATTACAGTTACTATGATTGCGCATTTTCTTAATTGCTGCGGTGTAAGTATTGTAAAAACCTTAAACAAAGATTGCATAAACTATTTTCCTCTATATTATTCTCTCTTAAGATAACAATTCTTTTATTTTCGCTTCTAAACCTGTAAACCTGTCATAAACATATTCAGAAGCAAAAGGCAACAGCCTCTCTTGCTGAATAAACTTGTTATAATATGCCTCATCACTACTTAATTTTTTTACCAATTTAATATTATCTGTATTATCACCATCAAGATTCCATAAAATAATAGCATCTTTATTTATTACGCCGGGCTCTGGATTATTTAATGCTCCAGCGTAAATAGGTACACACCCAGCCATAAAAGATTCAAAAATTTTTTCGGTACAATAATTTGGTGCGTCCATATTTTCAGGACAAATATTAAATCTGAATAAATTCATATATTTTAATTTGTCATTGCCATACTTATCCCACAACTCAGATGTATTATTTCTCCATGCGCCGGCATACGAAATATTTAAGATACTATTTAAGTCATCGCAAACTTTGCCACGCATCCCAAAAATATCGTGGCGATTAATGCATACTGCTTCTTTTTTTTCTCGCGATTTAACATCATTAATAGCCTGAACACTATCTTTGATGTCTGCATAACTTGAAGTTGGTAAAAAACAAGTTTGTATCCATAATGGAAATCTTAAATACTTATCATTTTTTATATCACCAAAACCCAAAGTTAGATCAACATCAGAAATTGCATAATCTTTATACTGCTCTAAACTACAAAAAAATTTATTAAAAGAATTTCTTCTATCCAGGCTTTCATATTTAGCAATGTATTCTAAATTTTCTCCCGAGAAAAATATATTTATTTTATTTTGGTATTTTTTTATATTTTTTCTGTCACCAAAAACACTATAGAATCTTATATTAAAATTCTTAACTTTTGGGAATCTTGATAATAAAAATCTTGAAAACCATTCTTCTTGTAAATTTTTATATTGCCACCAGTTACAATAGGAGATATCGTTAGTTGTTGTGCCAACCTTTACTGGTTTTACTATTGTCCAAAAATCATGAACTAAAGGTATCAGTATATCAGTAAACTTCAATTTAATATCCTCTACTTTTTTTCTGTAATGATCTAACCTTTTTATAAATATCCAGATTAGTAGCCATCATAGCAAGTGCAATTTTTTCTTTTATATTAAGATTTTCTAAAAACATAATATTTTTAATGTTATTTTGTATGTTGCTTCTAATCGACTGTATTGTTTCACTGCTACTACCATGATCAAAAATAAGTAAATCCAAAAACTGAAAATATCGTAAATACAACGGCGCATATGCACATTTAACAAGATCAGGATAAAAATGTTTTACTATTTCTACATTATGCATCTCTGCTTTTATTGCATCCTGATATTTTTTTTCTGAATAACTCTTTGTTGTGCTATTAATATTTTGACGGTAATGGTAATATTGGCCATCACCAACAACTATTCGTTCTGCTTTTAACATTACTTCCAATGCAATGTAATTATCTTCATAAAATTGATTTTCAGGAAATCTAATATTATTAAATATATTCTTCCTATACAATTTATCACAAGGTCCTGAAAAATATAGTTTGTGATTTAGAAAACTTTTTAATAACATTTTCTCATCTTTTTTTTCAAAAAGTTTGACAATTGGCTTTTTAAAAGCAGCTACACTCATATTTATTTCTTTGTATTCCAATATATAACTGCAAGTTGCTATATCAGCATCATATAAGCAAATATTTTTATGTAATATTTCATACATATTTTGTTCTATCCAGTCATCGCTATCTACAAAACCAACATAGCAACCTTTTGCAATATTTAAACCAACATTGCGTGCACTCGATTGTCCTCCATTTTTCTTATGTATAACCTGTATTCTCTGGTCTCTTTTTTTATACTCATCACAAATTAATCCGCTATTATCTGTACTTCCATCATCAATCAAAATTATTTCTAAATTTTGATAACTTTGATTTAAGACAGACTCTATACATTGACCCAAATATTCTTCGACATTATATACGGGAACAATAATACTTATTAAATCTTTCATCAGTGGCTACTCCATTACTTTTAGTTTCTATTTAGTTATAAATGCTTTAATATTGTTAAGAAAACTTTTTTGCTCAAGTAGTATTCTCTCTTGGAATTTTTGACATTTTTTAACAAAAGCCACTTTGTCAAAGTTATTAATATATGTATTTACTATCTCTATAAACTTTTTATTCTGTTCATTAATATCCACGACTATTCCTAATTTATATTCATCTACAATTTTACCTAAATATGTTCCTTTTGATGCAAGGACAGGCTTCTTAAACAAAATCCCGTCATATAAGCGATTTGGTAGTAATGTAGTTACTTCTAAACTTCCATTTCCATAAACAGAATTTATAAAATCAATCCCTTTATATATTTCTGGTTTATCTGCGTTATTAAAATCGCCTTGAAATAGAACGTTTTTTATATTATTTCTCTTGCAATATGCTTCTAGATCGCAATCCAAATTTTTTCTGCCAATATAAGCTAACTGATATTTAGGGTTATTGGCAAAAACATTTATCAATTTGCAGTTTTCTTCAAAATATCTAATCCCACCAACAAAACCTATTGTTATTTTCTCTTTATTCTTTAAATCAACACCTTCTTTTTCCTTTGGGAAATCACTTCCTATATTATGACAGGTGATTATTTTATTACTTTGTGGCAAAAACGCTTTGAATCCGTTTGAAGAAATTGCTGTGAAATATGAATTGGCTATAAGTTTCTCTACAATTTTTTTGTACCAGCTATATTTTTCATAACTATAGTCGCGAATATCCAATATATATTTATCAACATACTGTTTCAGTAAAATTTTATGAATCAACACACCTGGTAATGTAGTTAAAACTATGAGGTGTGTATAATGCTCTTTGCGAAGAATCTTTTCTATTTGCTGTTTAAACTTCAGCATAGGTATGATCTTTTTAAATTTACTTATACCCGGTTCACATCTCACATGTACGGTATATTCGTTGATATTTTTACTTACCAGGGCATTATTGAACCTGTCCCAAAATATACATTCATATTGAATGTTTGCTTTTTTAAGTTCATTCTCGTATACCTCTACATACGGAATAAAGTTTCTTTCTCCGAAACCGATAATGCCTATTTTCATTAATTTCACCTATTATAGAACTAGTATATATATACTTCATCCTAAAATATATTTTGCTGTTTCCATGCTCAAACAATGCACCCAATACCATCTTGACATGCCATGACTGCGATAAATGTTATATTTGATTCTTGCTCTATACCAAACTTCTTTCAGACTTTTTCTTGTGCTCATACCGCCAAAAGAAAAATTGGAAATAACTTTATCTATTGTCACTATTTTTTTACCGGCACAGTGAACTGAAGTAATAAAATTAAAATCATCATACATGTCGCGGCACGCATAAGGAAATTCAGTAAGGATCTTTTTAGTAGCAAACATTGCCGGATGACACCAGCCATTTGTTGTCCAAAAACTTCCCAGTTTTGCGTGTTTTATCATGTCACCTGTATTTTTTTTGATACGTATACTTCCCCAGGCAGCGTCATAATGTTCTTGTTCATACAATTCAGCCATAACGGAAACTGCTTCCGATTCATACCAATCATCTGTATTAATGGAACCAATAATAGTACCATTAGCAGCTACGACACCTTTATTAAGTGCGTCATACATACCGTGATCAGGTTCTGATATGATGCGTAATGTTTTTCCTTTTTGTTCAGCAAATTGAGGCAAAAACGATTCTGCTATTTCAACTGTATTATCTTTTGAGTCTCCATCTATAATAATGTACTCAATGTTCGGATATGTTTGGGCAAGCACAGATTCAATAGTTCTGGCAATAGTAGCTTCGCTATTATAGGCTACGCTTAAAACAGTTACTAACATCACTACTGTTACACCTACTTTCCCTGTACTCCTTCGGTACTGCTTTTTGTCAGCAGAACTTTGAATGTTTGCAACATGATCATCAGGTCTGTTTTGACGCTGACGTCCTGTATATACAGCAGGTCGTAGATCAGCTTGTCATAGGCACTGGTGTTGTATTTACCTGCTATCTGTGCCAGGCCCGTGATGCCTGGTTTTACGTTGTGGCGATAGTCATATTCAGGCTTTTGGGCAATAAACTGCTTAACGAAGAACGGCCGTTCCGGCCTAGGGCCGACGATACTCATTTCGCCTTTCAGCACATTGAACAGCTGCGGCAACTCGTCAAGCCTGGTAGCCCGCATAAATCTGCCGAATTTTGTGATCCTGGGGTCCCCTTCCGCAGCCAGTACCGGCCCGCATTTGGCTTCCGCATCCTGCTTCATGCTGCGGAATTTATGTACAAAAAATGTCTTACCGTATAGCCCCACGCGCTCCTGTGAATAAAGCACCGGTCCTTTACTGTCCAGCTTTATCATAACTGCTGTTATCAGCATGACTGGCGATAGTATAATCAAAGCAGTTCCCGCTACGGCAATATCTAAAATCCGTTTCAGTACTCTCTGTTCTGCTGTCAGCAACATACGTGTTACACGCTGCATCGGTATATCATCAACCAATAAAAAGCCTGTATTCTTGCATGCCAGTTCATACAGTGTCGGTACAAAAAATATTTGTTTCTTCGTGCTGCGTGCATAACGCAGTATTTTTTCTTTGTCTGCTATCGGCAGTTCCGCGCCAATAAAAACATAGTAGTTAGCGTCGATAAGCTGCTTCCAGTTGGCCTGTTGACAGCTGTCACAAACAGACTGCAGCGCCTGCTCCAGACCATAAGTTTTGGCAAGTTTCTTCTGGATACGTGCTGCTTCTTCACCGGCTGCAAATAATACAGCCGTCTGTTTGGGAAAATACTTCCATTCCCACTGGTGACAGATATATTGCCAGATTGCCAGCAACACAAACGAAAATACCGCTGAATAAACAAGTACAACACGTGAATAATCAAACTGACGAAAAAAGAAGGTCATGGCCATCGCTATGATGTAAATATTAGTCACCGCTACCAATAGATTAAGAAAAATATCTACCAGCTTTTTGCGGATCAGACTGAACAAGCCATAGACGTTGAACATAAAGAACATCATGATGACCAGGATCGGTAAAAATTCCAGATGGAAAGCTATCTTATCCGTTTGTTTATTCCCTAGCTCCAGCGCCATAGCAATGCTGGTAGCCAGATACAAACAAATTATGTCGCCTATGATCAAAATTATCTTGCGCAGCAAAGAATTATATCCCACTAGAATTCACCTATAATCAATACTTTTGTATTTTTTGTTTATGCTAAAATATTTCACCTATAATTCATAATTATTGTACCACGGTTGTACCCCCCCGCAAGACATAAGCACGTTTTATTTTATATTTCAGTCTCATTTTTGCTCTTACTTATATTTTCATCGTACCTGTGCGGCAATATTTACAATCTCACTTGCCAGCACCTGATATACAACAACAAAAAGCCTGACTCTATTCCCATAGAGCCAGGCAAAAAAATAACCCCTCTCAACTTCCGCTGAGAGGGGAATATTTTTATCTTCTATCTTACAATCATTATCTGCTTAAATCAAACAAAACTTTCATTAAAATGCGGGTACAACCGCGCCTTTATACTTTTCTTCAATGAATTTTTTTACTTCCGGGCTGGTCAGAGCTTTGTCCAGTTTTTGCAGTTCCGGACGCTTATCGTCGCCTTTACGTATTGCTAAGATATTGGCATACGGCGAATCCTTCGGTTCAGTAAAGAGAGAATCTTTGACTGGATTCAGTTGTGCTTCCATAGCAAAATTGGAATTGATAACAGACAGATCAACATCATCCATGGACCGCGGCAGCAAAGCTGCTTCTATTTCCACGATCTGCAGATTTTTAAGATTATCAACAATATCGCCAGGCGTACCGGAAATACCTACACCGTCACGCAGCTTGAGCAGCTTGGCGCTTTGCAGCAATGCCAGAGCACGGCCGCCGTTAGTAGGATCATTCGGGATTGCAACTTTAGCTCCGCTTGGAACATTATTTAAGTCTTTTAATTTTTTTGAATAAACCCCCATTGGTTCGATATGTACCTTGGTATAAGCAACCAGAGGCAGATTCCTTTCGGAAGCAAATTTCTCGAGATACGGAGTGTGCTGGAAGAAGTTGGCGTCTAATTCTTTATCAGCCAAAGACAAATTGGGTTTAACATAATCGCTGAATTCAATGATCTGCAGATCAACGCCTTCTTTAGCCAGTTGCGGTTTGATCAGATTCAAAATTTCGGCATGAGGTACAGGCGTTGCGCCTACTTTCAGCACCACCTTTTTATCGCCGCTGTTAGCGGCTGGTTTACTGTCGCCGCCACAGCCGGCAACGACTAATGCAATGCTGAACACTGCCAGCAAAGCCAGAAATAACTTTTTCATAAACAATCTCTCCTTTAAAATGAATTTAACACAGTACCTATCTTAGCTCGGTCGGACTAACAAAAAAGCTCTTTCCGAGGAAAGAGCGCTTGCTTCTGCTTTCCTCTCATCTATCAAGAATGTTCTTGCAGGATTTAGCACCATAGCTAGGCTTGGTTGCCGGGTTTCACAGGGCCTGTCCCTCCACCGCTCTCGATAAGAGTGTGTTATTCGATTGGCATTATGATAGCTCAACTAAATAAGCTTGTCAAGACTTTTGCAAAAAATAAGGAACTGCTTCTGCAGTTCCTTAAAGATTTGTTAAATTTGTTACTCTTTACTGTATTTGGCAATGCCAACTTTATAAAAATCGTTGCCTTCGCTGTCGATACAAACGATAGCAGGAAAATCTTTAACTTCATAACGGCGAATAGCTTCAGGCCCTAAATCTTCATAGGCAATCATTTCTTCGCCTTTGATAGATTTTGCAATAACTGCTGCCGCTCCGCCAATAGCAGCAAAATAAACAGCGCCATGCTCCACGCAGGCATCAATAACTTCCTGCGACCGCAGTCCTTTACCGATCATCCCACGCATCCCCTGTTCGATCATCGTCGGGGTATATTTGTCCATACGCCCACTGGTCGTCGGTCCGGCACTACCAACTACTTCACCGGGTTTAGTAGGACTTGGACCTACGTAATAAATCACCTGATCCCTTACATCGAAGGGCAATTGCTCTCCCTTGGCCAGCGCTTCTGTCATACGCTTATGTGCCGCATCACGGGCAGTATAGATGTAACCGCTGATACGTACTACATCACCTGCGTGCAGGTCTTTGATCGTAGCTTCGCTTAACGGCGCATTTATATATTTGATAATCGCTTCACTCATCTCAGGCCCCTCCTTACAATACCATTTCTGCACGGCGTGCAGCATGGCAGTTCAGATTAACGGCAATCGGCAGGCCGCCGATATGGGTCGGTGCATATTCAATATTAACAGCTACGGCAGTAGTGCTGCCGCCCAGTCCGGAAGGACCTACGCCAGTCATATTGACACGTTTCAGCAGTTCTTTTTCAAGTTCTGCATACTGAGGATTAGGATTGTGCTCCCCTACCTTACGAGTAAGAGAATACTTTGCCAAAAGTGCAGCTTTTTCCATATTACCGCCAATACCGACACCTACGGTAACAGGCGGACAGGGATTAGGGCCGGCACTGCGCACGGTGTCGACAACGAATTTGATAACGCCTTCAACGCCGTCAGCCGGTTTAAGCATTTTTAGTGCGCCCATGTTTTCACTGCCGCAGCCTTTAGGCGATACGGTTATTTTGACCTGTTCACCGGGCACTATCGTTGTATGAATGATCGCCGGCGTATTATCACCGGTATTTTTACGTACAAATAAAGGATCATCAACAGAAGATTTACGCAGATAACCGCCAACATAACCATCGGCGATACCGGCGTTGACCGCTTCATAAAGATCTCCGCCTACAAAATGTACTTCCTGTCCGATTTCCATAAAGACAACTGTCAAACCGGTATCCTGACAAATCGGCACATCTTTGGCTTTTGCTAGTTCGGCATTCTCAACGATAGTCGTCAATATTTCCTGCCCCAAAGGAGATTCTTCGGTGGCGATAGATGCTTTTAATTTTTCCAGCAACTCTTCCGGCAGGTAATAGCAGGAATCTTTACAAAGCTTACTGACAGCAGCAGTTATCTCCTGAACTTTTATCTCGCGCATGATAGCCTCCTTATCTGCCGACACGTTTCATAGTGTTGGCACGCACTTCTTCTGGATCGACTTTAATGCGGGCAATGCCTGTTTCCATAGCAACACGAGCCACCGCGGCCGCAACTGCCGGCGCAACACGCGGATCAAACGCATCCGGAACAACATAATCGGCACGCAGGTCTTTCTCGTCGATCAGTTCGGAAATTGCATAAACAGCAGCTACTTTCATTTCTTCAGTGATTGCTTTAGCGCGTACATCAATAGCGCCGCGGAACACACCCGGGAATACCGTGACGTTGTTGACCTGATTCGGACTGTCACTGCGGCCGGTACCTGCAACAGCAGCACCAGCTTCGATAGCGTCAGCATAAGAAGTTTCCGGAACCGGATTGGCAAGTGCAAAAACTATAGCTTTATCTGCCATGCTGGCGATGATTTCTTTCGTAAAGACGTTGGGAGCGGAAACACCGATCAAAACGTCAGCGCCTTTGGCGATATCCGCCAAAGTACCTTTTTTATGTTCTTTATTAGTGACTGTCGCGAGATAAGACTGGATACGGTCAAGATTAGCGTCAATGCCTTCATACAAAGCGCCGAACCGATCAACCATGGTTACATTTTCAGCACCCATGCTGATAAGCAGACGGCCGATAGCAGAGCCTGCTGCGCCGCAGCCGTTAACAACAAATTTAGCTGTTTTCATATCTTTTTTCACGAAGCGCAAAGCACCGATAACTGCTGCCAGACAGGCAATTGCAGTACCGTGCTGATCGTCATGGAAAACAGGGATATCGCAGATTTTCTTCAATTCGCATTCGATATCATAGCATTTAGGAGAGGAAATATCTTCCAAATTGATACCGGCAAAGCTGGGCTGCAGGAAACGTACAGTTTCAATAATTTTAGCAGGATCTTTAGTATCGATACAGATAGGTACAGCATCTACATCGCCAAAGGTTTTAAATAGTGCTGCCTTGCCTTCCATTACCGGCATTGCTGCTTCCGGTCCGATATCTCCCAGGCCGAGTACACGGGTACCGTCGCTGACTATAGCGACCATATTGCCGCGGCAGGTATATTCAAAGGACAAGTCTTTATTTTCTTTGATTTCTTTACATGGTTCAGCAACACCAGGGGTGTATGCCAAGGCCAAATCTTCGCGGGTTTTAATGGGAACCTTGCTCACAACAGCAAGCTTGCCATGGTTTTCTAAGTGGAGTTTCAAAGCATCGTCACGTAATGTCATACATTATTACCCCCGTAATTTCAATTTAGTATATACTAAATATTGTAAATGAATTATACTGCTTTTTCAAGTAGCAAGCGTCAGAATTTTAAGTTTTTTTACAAATTAAAAGCTTGCCTGACACGACGGCACTATAATTTGTAAATCTCAGCTTCCGGGCGTTCTCCTTCTTTAACAGTTAATACAGCAAACGTAGCTCCCATTTCGCTGCGTGGTAAAACAGGGCTGCCGGGATTAACAAGCAGTACATCACCGAACCATTTTACCAAAGGTACGTGCGTATGTCCGAAAACCACAATATCAGCTTCCAGCTTACGTGCCCACCAGGCCAGTTCGGATACCTGATACCCATGCAGATAACGATGTCCATGCGTCAGCCAGATACGCTGCCCCGCCAACGTAATAAATTCGTCTACATTTGCTTTCCCTTCGCCGAGATCTGTATTGCCGCATACTGCCAGTAACGGCAGCTTGGTTTCGGCAACTAAAAAACGTCCATCCTGACTGTAATCTCCGGTATGAAACCAATATTCAACAGGCGGCACAGCATGCAGAACCTGCCTGATGGCTTGTTTGCTGCCGTGAGTATCGCCGGTAATACCGATTTTCACTTCATTTTCCCCCAATTCGCAACAAGTTTTTTAATAGCTTTGCCGCGATGGCTGATTTTATTTTTCTCCTGCATCGTAGCTTCGCCCATACCCTTATGCAGTTCTGTTGACCAAAACAGAGGATCATAACCAAATCCCTCTGTCCCTAACGGCTCATGCAGCAGCATACCGTCACAAATGCCGTCGCTTTCCAATAAAATTTTTCCGTTAGGAGCTGCCACGGCTAATGCACAACGGAAACGGCAAGTACGTTTTACCTGAAATTTCATCGTCTGCAGCAGCAGTTTGTTGTTTTCTTCGTCCGTAGCTTCCTCGCCGGCATAACGCGCACTGCGCACGCCTGGAGCCCCCTCCAGCGCCAGTACTTCTAATCCTGAATCATCGGCGATACATGGCAGCCCTGTTTCTTTAGCATAATAAACAGCCTTCAGTCGGGCATTGGCCATAAAAGTTTTCCCTGTTTCTTCTGGTTCAGGTACATTCGGCCATTCTTCCAATGAACGTAATTCCACCTCCAAATCTTTCATCAATACTTTGAATTCTTCAAGTTTACCGGGATTACGTGTTGCAATAACAATTTCTTTCATTAGTTTTCTTTACTCCGTTTCCTAATCTTTGAAGGCATCAGCCTATTTTAATTACAAACTTTCTATTTCACCATCAGCTATGTGCTGCACTAAAACATACTGCCATTTGCCATTACGTTTTTCCAGCTGTGCTTCGTCATAAGCAGTTTGCCGGCATTCACTGCAGGTATCGCGTTTCAACGAAATGATAAACGCGCTCTGATCTCCGAAACGTGTTCCCGCAGCCGCAGTCCTGATCGTAAGATAACCGCTGCATTGCCTGCAATAATGAGCGGTCTCGATCTGTTCTTCTCTGATCCCTTCTTCATCATAATAAATGCTTTTCTTCCTGCTCCAGCTATTACCGCATTTTGCCAGCAGCTCTTTTCTGGTGCTAAACCGACTGCGCCACAATTCACCTGTTTCAGCAATCAGCTGATCGACACGTTTATTACAGCGCTCATCCTGCTGCCGCAAATCGCTTTGGTCAGGTTCTACCACCTTGCTGTAGTCCATATCCGCCATTGCCAAAATGATACCTGTATTAACATATGGCAGCGCAGCCTCTACAGAATAGCCGCCCTCCAGTACTGCAATATCAGCCTGCAATTTATCGGCTAATTTGGCATATCCCTGCGCTGTTACAGCCATTGAAGCCAGAGGATCACTGAAATGATTATCCTGACCTGCTGAATTAATGATCAGCTCCGGCTCAAAATCATCAAGAATATGCTGGATCAGACCATCATATAATCTGTGCAGTCCCTCATCACCTGTGCCCGGCAGCAACGGCAGGTTGATATTTGTGCCCCAGGCTGCCGGACTGCCGGCTTCATCAGGAAAACCCGTACCGGGATACAAGGTCCTGCCGTCCTGATGAAAAGAAATATATAAAGTATCAGGATCATGATAAAAAATATCCTGCGAACCATCGCCATGATGTACGTCAGTATCGACAACAGCGATTTTTCTGATTCCATAAACACTGCGCAGATACTCCACCATCACCGCTTCGATATTAACAGTGCAAAAACCGCGGATTCCGTGAACTACACGCATTGCATGATGCCCAGGCGGCCTGACTAAAGCAAAAGCCCGCTTTACTTCACCTGACATTACTGCATCAGCTGCGACTAAACAACCGCCTGCAGAAGTAAGGTGCGCCGGTGTGATAAGACGTGCAATGGACGGCACGCCGATATGTGCACGCTGCAAATCATTGATTTCTGCCAAACGGGGGCGGTATTCTCTGATCTGCGGCAAATCAAAAAGCCCCTCTTCCAGCAGTTGATCACGCGTATATAACAAACGCTCCTGCCGCTCCGGGTGTGTAGGCGATATCATCCAGTCAAAAGCCGGAAAAAATATCAAGCCAAGCTTCGATTTCAAAATGCCACCTCCCTGCCAATGACAGTTTGCAGGATACCAGGCTTCAACTGCATCCTCAGTGAAATAATTTCACCACTGTCGTAATAGCCATGGATAGTTCTGAAAAACTCTTTACTGATCACTTCAGCTTCCTGCCCCGGCAGCTGCCAGGCTTTAGCCTGCTCATGCAGCCATGCTGCCAAAAGTTCTTCCGCCATTTTCATACTGAAGCCACTGGGCAGCCGTTCACGCTGTCCGCTCTCCGGGATCAGATAATACCCTTCCGTACTATCGGCCCGCAGACTGGCAGCTAAAGTCGGCCGGGCCAGTGCCGCTCCGACTGCATTAGCAACAGTTGCGCCAGCCGGTATTTCCACAGGCAGTCCCATCCGTTCTCCCAAAGCCATAATCAAACCTGCTGCGCCACCGCCGACGCCTACAAGCAGCTCCGGCTCAAATTCAGTCCCTTTAATAACATCGTTGACAGTGTAAACAGGCTGAATACTCCATTCATGCAGCATTTCGTTAATCGTAGCTTCAATAACAGACACTGCCGCTTCGACAACCTGCCTGGCAACCTCAGCTGCTGTCTCACCCATCAGGCACAGCTGCTGCATCCCCTTATGAGCCGCCGCCTTATCACCAAAACCAACGCGCCCAGCTACTATCAAAGCATCTGACAAAGTCGGTTCACAGCCTCCCACTGCCATCGCCGGACCAATACGTTCAGGGCCAACCTCAAAACCGGTTTCTGTCCGACGGATACGGCTATCACCGCCAATGCCAACGCTTCGCATATGGAACGAACGTACAGCTGTCGGATAGCCGGCAACTTTAGCTCCATGTCCGGCTAGCAAAGGCAGTCCATTTTCCCAAAAAGCAATATCAGTAGTCGTCCCACCTACATCCAGAGAAATACTTTTCACCTGCGGTGCGCCCAGGGCCTCTATACCCAAAACGCTGGCTGCCGGTCCTGTAAAAATAGTTTCCACAGGCTGTTTCAGCGCTATATCTAACGGCAAAGTTCCCCCGTCAGCCTTTAACACATGTACCGGTGCAGTAATATTGCGTTCCTTCAGGCTGTCTTGTACCTGACGGCAAAAATTTTTAAAGGTTTTATAAACAGCAGCTGCAAAATAAGCAGAATTAGTACGCCGCACAAAATTCAATTCGCCTGATAACTCCGAACCGAGAAAAATTTTCTCATAACCGCAATCTTTCAGTTCCCCTGCAAGTGCATATTCATTTTCAGGATTACGTACCGAAAATTTTCCGGACACAGCCGCCATTTTGTTTTTTGCCTTAGACAGTAGGCCCTGATGCTTCTGCCAGTCAATACGAGCTGTTATTTTACCGCGATGATCGACATAGCCGCTCACATAATAAGGCTCTACAGGAAAGCTCTTACTGACATTCATTCCCGGTCCTGTCATCACAGCCAAAAATACCGGATCAGTTCGGCCTTCTGTTAAAGCGTTAGTTACGATTGTGCTGGAAATCACTACCCGTTCAATATTATAAACTTCCTGCTCCTGCAAAACCTCATCCAGAGCTTCTAAAATACCTTGCAATACTGCTTCATGTGTTGTTCTGCGTTTAGCCTGCGCTATTATTGTACCTCTCCCTATCAGAACGGCATCTGTAAATGTCCCGCCGACGTCAATTCCCAGTAGCATATCCTCACCCCGCTTTTCCGTACATTCATTAACATTCTATAATTCCATATCCATACTGAAAAAACCTGCCAAAAAGAAAAATTATTCCAAAAAGAAAAACCGCCTTCCGGCGGTTTTAATTGAATCTTTATATTATGCCAGCAAAGCCTGCAGCTCATCTTTATGCAAAGTAATAATTTTTTTGACAGTATAGAGCGCAGTTCGTCCACGGCAATCCAGAAACAGCGCAATGTCCACATCCGGCATGCCTTCGACAGCCTGCTTCAAAGTAACGCCATGTTCCGGCACCAGCTCAAATTTTACAACCATCGTCTTCTTTACACCAGGTCCAAGCAGCATTGCTTCGAAATAGTCATCTTCACGCGGCGCTTCTTTTAAATTGACGCGTCCGCGCAGCTGGGCATCAGCATATTGTTCCTGCGGCAGATACACACGGATAAATGCATCCAAGATAATGCCTTCTTCTTTGCCATCGTTATGCATCGGCAGCTCAACTTCAAACTCCAGCTTATTTTCGCTGCGTTTAATCAGTCTGGCTTTAGTACGCTGAGTAACTTCAAAAAACATTTCTTCCTTGCCCTGAAGCAAGATATATATTCCGATTACAACAACTGCCAATAAAATCAGTGCTGCAATAACTTTTAAAATGAAAAGCATTTTTTAGCCTCCTTAGCGTGCCCTGCGATAGTTTTTTATAACAACGACCGGTGTTTTCTGACTGCCATTACCAAAAGGATTATCAATCAAAATCTGTGCCACTTCATCAGCATTAACACCCTTGGAAACCCCCAGAACACAGGAACGCTTCAAATCGTTAACATCCGCTACTGCCGCTCCAAAAGCACCTGTGCCGCTGGTAATTTCCTCGGCTACTTTACTGGGGTTATGCGGTCCGTAAACAATATGCTTATCATATGGAGGCATCGTACCCGTAACGTCATCGATCAAACGTGCCTGTTCTCCTGCCATACGATAAAATACACCGGAAACACCCACGCATTTTGCCGCAAAGCCACAGATAACAGCAATCAAAACCCTCATTCCGCCTTCAGCATCGATCAGAGCCTGCATACTATGCCAGCCAGAGATACTGCCCTTGGACGGAAATAGACGGCACAAAACCTTTGCCAGCAAACCTGGCTTAAAATCCTCACTGCGTTTGGCCCCGCCCTGTGTAATAGCCACAACGCTTTCAGCAACACAAACTACATCATCAGGTCCTATCTTATCTCCGCCATATTCAACAATGGCTTCTACGATATCGTCGTGATGGGTCAGGATACGTGTCGGAACCGGCACGATTTCAAATTTTGTTTCCATCTTCTCACTCCTTGGCTGTTTCCTGCTGAAACAGCGCATTGATTTTATCAAAATAACAGGCATCTAAACGAATAATCTTTCCCTGTTGGTTGGTAAATAAATTACGAGTCCTGCCTTCAACCAGCACCACGCCATCAGCAAGCCGTATCACCTTGTAAGCAAAATCCATTTTAGCCCGGCTGAATTCAATCATTATCGTCTGTACTTCAAACTCATCATCAAAACTACAGGAATTTTTATATTTCACATGCACTTCTGTAATCGGAAAAATAACACCGTGTGCCATTAAATCCAGTAATTCAACACCTGCGGCACGCAGATAAGCCACACGACCCATTTCAAACCAGCGCAGATAATTGGCATGATGCACCACGCCCATCATATCTGTTTCTACAAAACGCACCCGGTCACGGATAGCAATCATTTCGGCTTTCTCCTTTACTTACTTTCTTCAAACAAAACTAATTTATATTATACCACTTTTTACCATCAGGCTTCAACCAAAGTCAAAATTCTGCTTACAGCCTCTTTCACTAACGAAGCCAGTGACTTAGGCTCCACGCCAACTATTTCAAAATGATTTTGGCTCACGGGCAAAAGAACTTTTTTAGCAGCAGCGCTGCCGACTGCTTCCGCAATACGTGGAGTGATCTCACCCATCATAGCATTGGGTATGATGATGCCAATAGGGCCGACGATCAAATCTGCTGCTGCCGCTGAAATACAGATCGCATTTTCTCCTGTGGCTCCGCGCTTGACTCCTGCTTTGAGCATTGCTGCCGTTGCCAAAGCATTAGTGCCCAACCCGATAAGCTCAACCTGTTCCGGAAGCTTGCCGGTCAGTTGGCTTACGACCTGTGCGGCAAGTCCGCCGCCCATTCCATCTATCACAGCGATACGCATAATCTTCTCCTCACTTACGTCTTATATTTGCTTAATATTATAACAAAATATCTCTTTAATGAAAAATTTTCATAAATTTTACTTTGAAACACGAATTTCATCAGCTGAAAACATTGAAATTATTGCTTTAATAGTCGATAATTATAATATAAGATTAAATTTTTCATTATTAAGGAAGTGAACATCATAGATACTTTACAGGAACTTTATGCTAAAAAGGGCTTTATCTGCGATATGGACGGCGTCATCTATCACGGGAACCGTTTACTGCCCGGAGTAAAAGAATTTGTCGACTGGCTTTATAAAGAAGAAAAAGAATTCCTATTCCTGACGAACTCCAGTGAGCGTTCTCCCAAAGAACTGCAGCAAAAATTAGCGCGAATGGGACTTGACGTTGATGAAAGCCATTTTTATACCAGCGCTTTGGCTACTGCTAAATTTCTGGCAAGCCAGTCTCCAAAATGCAGTGTTTATGTTATTGGCGCACCAGGACTTGTCAATGCTCTTTATGATGCCGGTATCACGATGAACGATACTAATCCTGACTACGTAGTTGTCGGCGAAACCCGCGCTTATAATTATGATATGATTTTAAAAGCTGTAAGCCTCCTACAAAAAGGTGCACGTTTAGTAGCTACAAACTCTGATCTGACGGGTCCCACTGAGACCGGTATCATTCCCGCCTGCCGTGCTTTGGTTGCTCCTATCGAACTTGCTACAGGAAAACAGGCGTACTTTGTAGGCAAGCCCAATCCTCTGATGATGCGTACCGGTCTGAGAATGCTTGGCGTCCATTCAGACGAAGCTGCCATGATAGGCGATCGTATGGACACAGATATAGTTGCAGGAATGGAAAGCGGCCTGACTACGGTCCTGGTACTTTCAGGTGTTACTGATCTTGAAAATATGCAGGTTTTTGCTTATCGTCCCCGTTATATTTTAAATGGTGTTGGTGATATCGTCCCCAAATAATATAGTAAAAGAAAAAGCTCCTGCTTTGCAGGAGCTTTTTTTATTGATTGACACGCTTTTGAAAATTACCAACAACAAAAACATTTTCTTCTATAATTATAAAAACTTCAGGATCGGCAGCCAAAAGCAGACGCCGCAGCTGCAGAAATTCACTTTTGGAAACTACGGTCATCAGAATTTCTCTTTCTTCATTTCTATATGCACCATAAGCATTCCATTTTGTAACGCCACGATTGACTTTTTCGAAGATTATCTTTTCCAATCCTTGCTTTTTCGTAATGATCAGCATCGTCAGCATTATATTCTGGAAATGTACCTTATCCAGCACATAATAAACGATACCCGTAAACAAAACTGAATAAATTGCCTGGGAAATACTGAAAATTACCGCACATGTCCCAAAAATAAAAATATTCAGTATCGCCGAAACCTTACCGACACTCAAATTTGAATGCTTCTGCATCAGTAAAAGTCCCAAAATTTCTTCACCGCCGCCGCTGCCGCCAGAAAGTAAAGTCATCCCGGCACCAATACCGCAGATCACACCGCCTGCTACACAGGCCGTCAAATGTTCGTCGACCAGTAAATAATCTGCAATCGGAACTACAGTCAAAAACAAGCTGTACCAGCAAACACAGTAAATGGTTTTAGCAAGAAATTCCTTCCCAAAACGTTTCACGGAAACCGCCAGCAACGGTATATTCAAAATAAAATATAAAATACCGGCGATATTGGTATTGCCAAAACTGATACCGAACCAGCTTTCCATGAAGTGTCGTATGAGCTGGGCAATACCTAAAAATCCCCCATTATACAGACCAACAGGCACTATAAACTGATTCAAACCTACAGAATAAATCAAAGAACCGATAACAATCAATAACGTCATTCGCGGCGTCAATAACAATCTGCAGTAGCTCATAAAGCTTTCCTCCGCCAATATTATCTAATGATTTGATTATATATAAAACGCAGAACTAAGTAAATCCCTTAGAAAAAATTTAATATTTATTTTACTGCACTTCCTGCTTCTTTATTATATTTTTTATTTCATCAACCCAGTATAAAACTTGCAAGAAGCTTGCCGTTATGCTATAATTCGCTATGGTGCATTGTGCACCATACACTATGCGCCCGTAGCTCAGTGGATAGAGCATCGGCCTCCGGAGCCGTGTGCGGTGGTTCGATTCCACTCGGGCGTACCAATGGAAAAGACAGACGCAGACTTGTTCTGCGTCTTTTTTATTTTGCATAAATCATAAAGAACGAAATATAATACTTCGTTTATTCTGGTCATATAAAACCCTGCTGCAAATTACAGCAGGGTTTATTTTCAAACGTTATATTCATATTTTTGAATCGAACCGACAGAAAAATGCACCAAATAATCAGGATAACCATCTACAGGGATCCAAAAAGAAACTACGTCACCTAATTTACCGACTTTTTTACGATAACTGGCTTCACCATTCTTCCACGCTTCTTCTGCCCTGCAGCCCTTGTGCTGTTCTAACGGCTCAACTAAAGCACACTTGTTGCCCTCTATGCGTCCTGTACTGGGTGCGACTTTATTGGCAGCAATAATATTACGCTTTTTATCAATAAGCATTGCCGACTCCGGATAATTATCCCACATCAAATGAAACGCTTTAATTACCTCTGCCTTTTCCATACCTCCAGCTCCTTTACCTTGTCTTTCTCTGCTTTCATATTACCACAAAAAAATGACTTCTGCCAGAAGTCAAAAAATATCCCACAGCTTAAGCTGCGGGATATTTTTTATTCACTATATTCAGGTTCACCAATAATATCAATTCTTTTTTTCCGGGAACGCACTTTTTCCCAATATGTAAAATAAGCTTTTGTTTCTGCCACAACTACTCCACTCAATCCCAGCAAAGCAATCAGATTCGGAATCGCCATTAAACCGTTAACGATATCAGCCAAAACCCAAATCGTTTCCAGCTTTAAAAAAGCACCGGACGCCACGAGACCAATGAAGACTAAACGATAAGGCATGATACTTTTCGTGCCAAAAAGGTATTCAATGCAGCGTTCACCGTAATAATTCCAACCCAAAATAGTAGTAAAAGCAAATAACACTAAACCTATCATCAATAAATATTTTGCCATTGCAGGGAAAGCCATTGCAAAAGCAGATTGAGTCATAGCCGCACCATTCAAATCGCCTGTCCAAACTCCGGAAACCACCAGAACCAAACCTGTCATTGTGCAAATAATGATCGTATCGATAAAAGTTCCCGTCATTGATACCAGCCCCTGCTCAGCAGGCCATTTTGTTTTCGCCGCCGCTGCTACGATCGGAGCACTGCCTAAACCGGCTTCGTTAGAAAAAATACCGCGCGCAATACCACTGCGCATCGCCAGCATAACAGTAGCACCTAAAAATCCACCAGCTGCCGCCGTAGGATTAAAAGCACTTTCAATGATAAGAGCAAATGCTGCAGGTACCTGATCTGCAAATACGATCAGTACTGCCGCTGTAGTAAGCATATAAACTAACGCCATAAATGGCACTATTTTTCCTGCTACCATCGCGATAGATTTCAAGCCGCCGATAGTTACGATTGCCACCAAAACAGTCAGAATAGCTGCCGTATACATGACCGGGATCCCTATGGAAAGATTAGTGATCTCAACGATAGCATTGACCTGTGTAAAAGTACCGCTGCCTAAACAGGCAACCATCACTCCGAATACCGAAAACATAACTGCCAGAGGTTTATATTTTTTACCAAGTCCCTGTTCAATATAATGCATCGGTCCGCCGGAAATATTGCCGTTGGCATCAACCGTTCTGTATTTCACTGCTAAAACACCTTCGGCATATTTAGTTGCCATACCGAAAAAAGCCGCCATCCACATCCAGAACAACGCTCCGGGACCACCTGCCTTGATCGCTGTAGCAACACCTACGATATTACCTGTACCAACAGTAGCTGCCAACGCCGTACACAAGGCTTTAAAGCTATTGATATCGCCGTTGCCTGTATTTCTTGCAGTAAAAATCAATTTCAATGCGGTTGGCAGCTTTATGACCTGTAATAAACCTAATCTTACAGTCAGTAAAATACCTGTGCCAATAAGCAAAACCATTAACGGCGGTCCCCACACAAAACTATTGATAGTGTTTAAAATATCCATCATTATCCTAGCTCAACCCCTCAAATAAATTAATTTTATTTCGTTGGTATTCCACGAAAATATTAACTAACAATATCCAACAACGTTTTCTATTGTAACACAATCGGAACTTTTTTCAAGCATTTAGGCAATTGTATACAAGTATTCTTCTTATTTCACCCGCATTTGTGTATACAGTATGCAATTAGTATTAAAAATAAAGAACAAAAAAGCGCACTAAAAGTGCGCTTTTTTGTTCTTTAGGAGTTATTTGAAAAATGTAAAGCAAAACTCACTTTTCCAATCAGTGGAAGCCAATATACAAAGCATCTGAGTTGCATCTTAAAAGCTTCACTTCAATCTAGATTTTAAATAACCTGTTTTTTCAGTACTTTCAGAATATCCAATAATTCTTCTGCGGTATATTTGTCTTCTACCTCTTGAGGTTTAACCTCAGTATTCAAAGTTAAGCCTAAAAGTGCATCAACGCCACAGCTGAAATAATGTGAAAGTCTTAACAAAACTTTCAAATTAACACTCACACGCCCATGTTCCAGATTACTCATATGTGTTTGAGAAATACCAAGTTTTTTCGCAAGCTCTGATTGGGTAACACCTTTACGGATACGCATAATCTTGATGTTTTGTCCGATTTTTACAAAATTGGGTTCTACGCTCATAACTGCCATCTCCTCCCTGAACTGTATAAAATATAATCCCAGAAAATTTTAGAACTATATTTTTATAAAAGCTAAACATCAGGATAAAACCATTTGTTTGCTAGCTTTTCAAAATTAAACCGGTATGCAGATAAACATACCAGAAAATTATTCTGATCTTACTTAAATGTCCTTATCTGTCAGCAAAATACCTGCATCAACATTCAGGACTTGCGCAATCTGCAGCAAAACTGGTACGCTGCACTGCACTTTCCCTGTTTCTATTTTCGACAGATACGAGCGTGAGATTCCTGCCTCATCAGCTAATTCTACCTGACTTATATTTTTCATTTGTCTGTAATATTGAATTTTTAATCCTAATTGTTTAAATTTTGTCGAAAACATTTAAATCTCCATTTCCATACTAATCCAAGATGTTAATTATTTATCCCTTCTTTGCTATTCTTTATACTTTATTAATATTATTATCACATTTTATTAATATTTAGGTGTTCAGAAATAGTTAACATATGTGTTCTTTAGTGCACAGAAATAAATAAATTATATCTTTTTTATTTTATGTGTTAATTTTTCAACTTCCATTAATTTATATCAATAAACATTTTACATTATTTAAATGCTATTCAAAAAATTACTTCATATTATGTCTTCAATATTGCATTTATAATTATCAGAATAATCTGCAATAATTTTTTTGATATTTTACATACACTATACAATTCATTATATTTAAATTTATTTCTAACAAAAGTATTCTTGTTGCATTGGTTATATATTATCATAATAGATATGTTTTTGTCTTAAGTTTAAGTTTCAAAATTACTTTTTATATTATTTTTATTTCTTTTTATTATTTATTTTATTTTTACATTCAATACTATCTTTTGAAATATTATATCTTTATTCACATAAAAAAGAAAAACCTCCATTTTTTTATGGAGGTTCAGTAATATATACATATTATATAGACAATAAGTCAAAAGTTTTTATTCTACTGCTTTTACTGAGCATTTAACTTTTACCACTGTTTTTAAGTATCTTAAACGATTAGCAAATCATCTAAACTACACTTAAAAAAACCGGTAAGCTTATACAACATTTTCAGGCTTATTTTAACTTTACCATTTTCTATATTACACAAATGAGCTGCGGATACTCCTAAAAGCTTAGCCAATTTAGCCTGACTGATACCTTGACGTATCCTTTTAATTTTTATATTAATACCTATCGTTTTATAATCAGGTTCTTCCACTTTCTTACACCTCTTTACTTTTTCTTAACTTAATAACTGCTCCCATCTGTCAACAGTTCCCCTGGATCAATATCGAGTACTTTTGCGATCTGTATCAAAACAGCCAGACTGTAACGCACTTTCCCTGTTTCAATTTTAGAAAGATATGAACAGGAGATACCAGCCTTTTCCGCTACTTCCATCTGTTTCAATGCCTTTCTTTTTCTGTAATAGGCTATTTTCAATCCTATTTTTTTGAATTTCTTGCTAAACATAATTTCACCAGCCACACTTTTATTCTTCTGTAATATTAATTACATCAATTTTATTATATCCAGCTATTCATTTTTATGTTTTCAATAATAGTTCAAATATGTGCACTATAATACATAATCGCGTTAACATTATTTGAAAAATCCCTGTCATTTATGTCATAAAAGTATTTCGTTTGATCAGACAATAAAAAAAGCCCTGCTTCAGCAGGGCTAAAATATCAGTCTTTTATTCTAATTTAAAATTAAAAATATCTGCAACCTGGCTAACAGGAATGATAAACTCGATCGTTCCAGCAGCATACGGAGCAACAGCATAAGGCGGATATACTATAACAAGATCAGCATTATCCGTAATATAAAAATTTTCTGTTCCGTTCACTTCTACTTTTTTATCAAAAAATCCCTTTAACTGCTGTTCGTCTGCCACCTGTTTTGCAACAATGGCATTCAAACGCGGCAGATAATTGCTGCCAGCTTTAAACATATCGCCTAAACTCAGTAATTTACCGTTTTTTAAATTTACGTTGATCGTATCCAAATATGTATTCGGGTGGGCACCACCCAAATAATCCATATAAGTTTGTTCTAAAGAAAGTAACTCTTCACTGGTAAAACGCACTTGATATCTGCCGTCAAACGTATACTGTTTGACATGAGAACCGGCTTTATGAGCTGCCTGCGCCTGATTTTGCAGTTGACGATTGATAAAGCCTGCTATATCAGTCACAAACTCACGGCTCGCCTTCGCACCACCGTAACCGTCAAACTCAGGATAGTAATTTTCCTGTAAACTCAGTCCATTACTTCCTCCGGGCAAATAAGCATACAACTTTTTCACAATATTAAAATCAATTGCCATATTCACTTTGTCATCAACTTCTGCACCGCCTACGGCGCCTTTCACAACAGGGATATTAACTGTTACTCCGCCAGAACGTATTTTTTGATCAGTAATCTGAGGTTCTGCAGCCCATGCTGAAACAGCTATACCCAAAGCCATGACTCCTGCCACACCAGCAGTTATAAATTTCCGCGACATCTTCATCTGTTGCACCTCCAAGAATAGTTATATTATTAGTATAACATTATTAAATGTCAAAAGAATGTCTTTTCAAAAAAAATCCCCCGTTTAATCGGGGGATTTTCATCTTTTATTCTAAGATACGCATTCTATCCGAACCGGATATAACTTCTTTTTCATCAGGCTCAGCTGTTTTAGCGCCAAACGGCATTTGCGCAATCAAACGATACTGATCTGGGATATTGAATACTTCTTTTACTTCCGCATCAATAATTGGGTTATAATGCTGCAGATTGGCACCTAACCCCTCCTCTTCTAAAGCCGTCCAGATAGCAAACTGCAGCATGCCGTTAGCCTGATCTGCCCAAGTTTTAAAATTTGCCGCATAAGTAGGAAAATTACTGGCAAAAGTTTCTGTAATGCCTTCATCATCAAAATACAAAATAGTACCATACCCTGCTGCAAAACTATTGATTTTAGCTTCAGTAGGCGCAAATTTTTCAGCCGGTACACGTTCACGCAAAGTTCTCATAACAATATCCCAAAAATTTTTATGAGCCTGCTCAAACAATACTACAACACGGGCGCTCTGACAATTAAAGGCTGAAGGAACATCCTCCAACAGCATTTCTATCAGTGCTACAATTTTATTTTTGGGAATCGGAGAATTGTTGGTAATACTGTAAACGCTGCGGCGTTCATGAATACTGGAAAGAAAAGTTTTTTTCATAATTATGCCTCCTTACTATAAATGCTCTTTTATTGCTAATTTGACTTTACTACAAAGCCAGGAGAAATGCAAATTATCAAAAAAACCTCTTTAAGGGCTTCCCTGCTGGTTTGTTACTTTTGTAAAACATTATGAAAGCAATTATTCCTAAAAATCAAATAAAAAAAGCATATCCAAGTTTCTTGGATATGCCTGATTTCTGGTGGGCGCTGACGGGATCGAACCGCCGACATTCTGCTTGTAAGGCAGACGCTC